>ENA-OYYT01000148-OYYT01000148.1-human-gut-metagenome-genome-assembly--contig:-NODE-148-length-41151-cov-6.380986_pt1 | contig 41151 bp, 45 predicted proteins | sample MGYA00243251_ERZ653453 | MGnify/ENA primary metagenome ERZ653453 (study PRJEB26926, sample SAMN06165174) | human gut metagenome | biome: ENVO:00009003; feature: ENVO:2100002; material: ENVO:00002003...
TATAAGAGACAGGTGCAATCAAGAACATGTCCATCGGTATTGCGTCATCAAACGGTAAACGTTATATCCATTCAGCCGGGGCAAGTACTACAAGCTGGGGCAGTCCTGCACAAGATGATTTTCTTGAGTCAATGGCAGAAGCGGCAAAAGCAGTGGCAGACCATTGTGGAGAAAATATACTTTATATCAGCGTGGCAAACAATCTTTCGGTAGATTGCGACTGCGATTCATCTCCGGCAGACCCTCAAATGGGAGACATCGGAATTTTGGCCTCACTTGACCCTGTGGCTTTGGACAGAGCCTGCACTGATTTGGTACGCGCATCAGAAGATCATGGTAAAGTACATCTCATTGAACGCATTGATTCGCGTCATGGTATGCACACACTTGATCATGCGGAAACAATCGGATTAGGGTATCAAAAATATGAATTGGTCAGATTAGATTAAACTCCATGCAGGCTATGGATCGAATTGAAAAACAATCGGCTTTACGACCAGAGGATTGAATTTATCCGACAACCGTCAAATAATACGATTAAAAAGAATGTTATGGACACTATAAAATTGAACAACGGCATTGAAATGCCAATATTGGGTTATGGCGTTTTTCAAGTATCACCTGAAGAGTGCGAGCGTTGTGTGCTGGATGCAATCAGCACAGGCTACAGGCTGATAGATACGGCGCAGGCTTATTATAACGAAGAAGGGGTTGGCAACGCCGTTGCCAAATGCGGCATACCGCGTGACCAACTCTTCCTTACCACCAAAGTATGGATTACGAACGCCGGCGAAGAAAAAGCCGCGCGTAGCATAGAGGATTCTCTCCGCAAATTGCGCACAGACTACATAGACCTTCTGCTTATCCATCAGCCTTTCAGCGATTATCCCGGAACATGGCGGGCGATGGAGAAAGCCGTAAAGGACGGCAAGGTACGCGCCATCGGTCTCTCAAACTTTTATCCCGACAGGTTTGTCGATATGGCTGAATTCGCGAATATCAAGCCTGCTGTTAACCAGTTGAAGACTAATGTGTTCAGCCAGCAATGGGAAGCTGAAGCCGAGATGGAGCCTTACGAAACCCGCATCATGGCTTGGGGTCCGCTTGCACAAGGCAGTGAGGATTTACAGAACAATCCCGTATTGACTGCGCTTGCCGGGAAATATGACAAGACAGTGCAGCAAATCGCATTGCGGTATCTGGTTCAGCGCAATATCATTGCGATTCCCAAAAGCACCCGCATCGAACGCATGAAGCAGAATTTGGATATTTTCGATTTCTGTCTTTCGGCAGAGGATATGGAGAAAATCCGCCCCCTTGACAAACCTGCGGATTTCCATTGGTCACACCGCGATCCGGAACTTGTGAAATTCCTTCTGAATTACGACAAACAGTTTAATCCTGATAACCGATAACCGTATGTATGATTCATTGAATAAGAAAGTCGCGTTGGTGACCGGAGCCGGGACAGGCATCGGACGAGCCATAGCGTGGCGTCTGGCAGACGAAGGTTCACAAGTCTTGATTGTCGGCCGGACAGAAAAGACGCTTGCGGAGACTGCAGCTCATAGCGGGAATATCACCTATCATATTGCAGACCTTGAAACAAACGAGGGAATCCGGTCCGTTGCACAGGAAGTGATCAACAGGTATGGGCGTCTTAACATTCTTGTGAATAATGCGGGATGGGCACCCGTAGGCTCGTTTGCCTCAATGAAAATCGAAGAGTACGACAAGGTGTTTGCCATCAATGTCAGGGCGGTAGTGATGCTCTCCCAAGTCCTTCTGCCTCTGATAAAAGAAGCCAAAGGGAATATCCTCAATATCACGACAACGATGACGACGAATCCCATCACGACAATGGCCAATTATGCCGCGTCCAAAGCTGCCATATACACAATGACCCGCGCTTGGGCAAAAGAGTTGGCAAAGGATGGAGTACGTGTCAATTCGCTTGGCGTGGGACCGATAGAGACCCCCATTTATGGCAAAACGGAACTTTCAGAACAGGAAGCCAAAGCGCATAAGGATATGGTAATCAAAAGTGTACCGATGGGCCGAATGGGAAGACCGGAAGAGGTGGCCGCAGTGGTGGCATTCCTGGCAAGCGAGGAGGCAAGTTTCATTACCGGTGCTGATTACAAAGTGGACGGCGGTGTAGGTGCTTAGAAAGCAACTTATTCAAAACCGTAAACTTTTTATTTCAGATCTGGGACATTGTGATGCGTTAATATGTTTTGAACTACTATAAAAACTATCATAGGAGTGTAACTTAAAAAATACAATCAGGTCGTCGTTCAATCTGACGGCCTGATTCTGTTTAACCATAAATATATCAATGAATAAGATTCTTATTGTCGATGCCTCCGAATCCGACCGTCGGCTTATGTCCGGTTTGCTTGTGCGAAACGGATATGAACCGATTGCAGTTGAGAACATGGAGGCAGCAAAAGAAGAGGTGGCAAAACTGCCGCCCGGCGCGGTCGTGGTAACGGCGATGAAATTCGCCCACGGCACAGCACAAGAGTTAGTTAACTGGCAAAAGCGCGAGGGTTACCAATTCCCCGTGATTGCCATAGTGGATAACCTGAATCCGTTGGAGATTGCCGATGTAATGAAAGGCTGGGGAGCCGTTGACATCATCCAGCGTCCAGCAATAGACAAGCAGCTTGTCGAGACTGTCGGCAGGTATGCCAGACCTGAAAAGGTGGTGCTGACGCTTACCGATGACCTTATTCCACGGCAAAGCGAATCGTTCAGACGCATAGAAAAGTCCATAAGGACTATTGCCGCCACCAACGCCAATGCCATAATTTTCGGAGAATGTGGCACAGGCAAGGAGCAGATTGCAAAACAGATCTACCTCCATAGTTCCCGCGCCCAGAAACCATGCACGGTTATCGAAGCGGGAGGCGCGGCACTTGTGGGTCAGCATGACCCGACGACGCTCCGCAGTGAGATATACAACCGCATGGAAGGATATTTCCAGAAAGCCGATGGCGGAACAATCATCATCAAAAACGTGCAGTTGCTGTCGTTTGACAAACAATCGGTGCTGTTGCACATTCTTGAAAACGAGCATCCCGATGTCCGGGTGATATGCACCGCAGAGCCGGAGTTGCTGAAGATGGTATCTGAAAAGACTTTCCGTCCCAACCTCTTTTACATTCTGCGTCAGGTGGATATTTCCGTACCGCCGCTGAGAGAGGTAACCGAGGATATAGAATCTCTATCGGATTACTTTCTGACCCTCTACGCCCATAAAACGGAACGGGATAGAAAGCGGCTCGATGTCTCCGCGACAAAAGCCCTCAGACTTCATCAGTGGCCTGGCAACGTGAGGGAACTGAAAGATGTAATCCTGTTCGCCGCTTTCCACACATCAGATGATGTCATAACCGCGTCCGACCTTAATTTCAGCCAGTCGGAACCGGAGCCTGACACAAGTCTGCGATTGCAGGAGCCGGAAAGGGAGAAATCCAAAATCATCGCCGCATTGCGACAGGCAGAGGGTAATAAATCCCAAGCGGCAAGGCTGTTAGGCATAGGTCGTTCAACGCTTGATTACAAGCTCAGACAGTACGGAATCAAATAAAAAGGCGTGTGAACGCCTGATTATTCGCAAAAAATTCCTAATTTTGTAGTGAAATTAGGAAAATCAGCGATTGGAGAGCCAATCGCATTAGACTGATACATAACGTAAGACAGCACCGAGTTCCTTTGTGAATCTGGAAAATTGACATTGAGAAGAACGAAGTGATGCTTGCGCTATGCACTTGCATAGCGTACATCCCTGATTACTTCTCACGGTATTCCAGAACCGACAAAGGCGATCACTATGGGGGTGTGCGCTTTTTCTATTGTTCTGGATTTACCGATTTGATACACATTTCCCAAGTTCATACAACATAAGATTTTAACCTTCTTAATTTTAATACCTGTTCCACTTTACATTTCTACTGATACTCAGCCGATTCGCATTTTAACAGTTTCGGTTGTAATCCATTTGTAACGGCCTGCGGTTTATAAGGACGAAACAAAAAACATAATGTTGAACCCTTAAAACCAGCCCGATAAATGAATATCTTTTCACTTACCGAGACCGAGTTCTTCCGAAAGCTGACCGAAGGGAAGAAAGAGAATCTGCACATAGCCTATAAGGATTTTGTGCTTCAGGTCAGCGAGTTGTGCAACAAGGAGCCACACAAAGGCTGCGTGATAAGCGCATTGCTCTTTGTAGAGGTGGAGATAAGCCACTTACAGACGGCGGCACAACGCAAAGAGGTCAATGACGCCCTCGTGTCATTCATCAACAAAGCCCTGTGCTTTGTGCGTCAGACCTTATCCCACTACAAGGAAATAGATTTCCGAACCGTCGGCGAGGAAAATATGCTCGACCGTCTCGGACTTGACTGGAAAGCCAACAAGACAGACCTTATAGAGTTAGGCTACGCCTTCAAGGTCGCCAACTGCTTCGGCACCAAACTCAGCGCGAAAGATATAATCGGCAGGCTCGCCCGTATCTTCAAGGTGGATATGACCGAAAGTTATATCTACAAGAAATATTCGGAAATGAGGATGAGAGGGCGCAACAGCCGTACCTACTTCATGGACACCCTGATTGACGGACTAAACAGTTTCATGTCAAAACAGGATCAGGAGGACTGACCGCCTCAGACCGATGTCCAACCACTAATCCATCCAGAAATATTTAATCTCTTTCATAAATAAACAGAGAATCCGTAAAGGCTTTTCATTTGTGCCTCTGCGACAGCGGCGTTTATGAAAATGGATTCTGTGGGTTTTGAAATTTACAACAAATCCCGGCCACTCGTGATGAATGGTCGGGATTGCCTTTATATGCCTATGCCGGTTTCATGTGCAACAGATGCCGGAGATTTGGGTCGGCCGCGATGCGTTCAAGCTCCAGCCGGACAATATCCTTGACATCCTGTTTCACTTTGTCGTAGTTGCGCTGGATGGTGGCTTTCATCTTCGACTTGTCAGGCGTGTCATCCTTGAAATCGGTTATCAGGGGTATAGGCTGATAGGCGGCTGTCTCCGCCGCCACTTTCTTGGTGTCCACCACAATCTCGGCATGAAAAATCTTTTGGTCGATACGCTCGTCGAAGTTGTCGCTGACGGCACCGACAAACATTCCCTGCGTCAGAGTGGAAATCTTGCTCGCTGGAATAAGACTGTCCATCTGCGTGTTGATCGAGTGGTTCACATCCTGACGGTTGATGCTCATTGACTGCCTCTGCTGGAGAACCTTGCCGAACCTCTCGGATAAGGTCTTGGCGGTCTCACCGACAACCTGCCCGGAAAAGATGTTACCCACGGTATTCATCACCACAGCCGCCTCCTTGTCGCCGTAGTCGCGTTTGAGCTGGGAAAAGTCCTGAAAGCCGAGGCAAACGGCAACCTTGTTACTTCGCGCGGTAGCTATTAAATTGTCCAACCCCTTGAAATATATGGTCGGCAGCTCGTCTATTATGACGCCGGACTTCAACATTCCCTTTTTGTTTATCAGCTTAACGATTCTGGAATTGTATAGACCGAGTGCCGCTCCATAGATGTTCTGACGGTCGGGATTATTGCCGACACAGAGTATCTTCGGCTCTTTCGGGTTGTTGATGTCGAGCGTGAAATCATCGCCCGTCATAATCCAGTAGAGCTGCGGGGAAATCATCCTTGACAAAGGTATCTTCGCCGAGGCTATCTGCCCGGCAAGCTGTTCGGCCGCGCCTCCCTGCCAAGCGTCGATAAACGGGGAGAGATAGTTTTCCAGCTCTGTGTATGATGTGAGGATAGGAAATATATCCTCATACCGGCGGCAAAGGAACTCAATGGCATGGGGGAAGGTGCAGTATTTGCCGTTCTCGTATATTTTGAGATACCAGATGATTGCGGCGAACAGCACTATCGGGGATTCCACGAAGAAATCGCCCTGTTTCTGTATCCATGTGCGGTTCAAATTCATCATAATGGTGTATGCCGATTCGTATGCGTCCGCAATATCCGACATGAAATCCGGGTGTATCGGATTACACCTGTGGGAGTGTTCCGGATCGTCGAAATTTATGACGCAGAACGTGGGCGGATTCTTGCCGTAACTGTCGGCATGGTTGAGCATATGGTTATATGCAATCAGCGACAGATCAGGGAATTTGTAGTCATACACATAAAGCCCGAAGCCCTTTTCTATCTGCTGTTTGATGAAATTGTTGACCACCGCGAATGACTTGCCGGAACCGGGAGTGCCGAGGACTATCGAGGCTCTGAACGGGTTTACCACGTTTATCCATCCCTTGTTCCACCGCTTTTTATAGTAAAAGCGTGTGGGGAGGTTTACTGAATATTCATTCTCCATCAGCTTGATCTCCTGCATGAACGATTCGTTTTCCTCGTTGAAACGGTCGTCCATCATGTTGTTCTTCAGCAGGCGACTCATCCATACCCCTCCGAGCAGCAGGCATACATATCCCGATATGGTGGTGAATATATAGGTGTAGTACCAACCGAGGGACACCATCCACCAATCGAGGAAAAACAGCACGGCACCAATAGAGATTATGAACCATATCTGGCCCCATTTGATTTTTTCGTTCTTGACACCTTTGGTGCCAAAACACGAGAGGGCAAGCAGAAGGAGAGTCCACCATTTGGCGTTCCACGGATTGTGGAACAGGCTCCCGGCCTCGTCAAGACCGCGAAGAACCTTCATGGTCTGCGGGTGGAATTCCCAGCCAGACACGAGGGGCTGGCAGAACCAGTAAATATTTGCAACCATCACGGCGATGCTGACACCACGGAGAAGATCAATGATTTTCGACAACGCCCTGAGGTCATCTTCCTGTTGTGACATAATAAATCTTGTGTTTTGAGTTTGACAAATTATAGTTTGGGGCCACGGCGTTTTTTCTTTCTGCGCCGTTGCAGCTCGCGGTAGAAGGCTTCCTCCTGCGGGTCGAATCCGGGTCCTGTCTGGAACAGGTCAAGACCGGGGAGCGTCGGCACATCATCGTAAGCGGAAGAATTGTTCTGCCGTGTCCGGGATTGAGGCTGGCTGAACGGCTGGCTTTGTGAGGTAGCCGAACCGCTGCCTGTCGTGTTTTGCCCTCCGCTTGTTGTGCTGGACTGTGAATTACCGGATTGACTGTTGTCCTGCGGTGGCTGTCTGGTATCAGGTGTTGATTGCATATCCGGCTGTGGCTGCCCCTGTTGAACATCGGGTGCAACGGGTATAACCGATGGCTTTTCTCCGGCGGTGAACCACTTTTCAAGTGAGTTGGCGGAGAACTCCTTGCCAAGACGCCAACCGTTGAGAACCGTTCCTGTATTGTGGTCTATGAATGTCGCGCCGTATATGCGCCCGGTATCGGTATAGCGCAGGATAAGGTCGATGTTCCTCTCTTTGAGCTTGGCAATGAAATCGTCCTTGCCCGAAGATTCCGCCATTGCCTCCGATACAGCTTGCCTGGTCGGACGGATGTCGATTTTGTCTTTCGCCCTCTCCATTCTTCCGTCTATCGCCGTGCGGCTGGCGAACTTGCCGAGGCGCGACGCCTTGAACGGCGATGCGATGGTCTTGCCGTTGTCGTCAATGGCGAAATACACCAGACCGTGATATTCCCTGCCGTTGACCCTGCCGTCGGTCTGCTCACACCTGATATTATACAGACCCAGTATGGCGTTATACTCGCCGATGGTCTGGAACTTGTAGCGCATACCGACCATTTTGACCGTGTTGGCAACCTGTCGCTTGATATCGCCTGACGGATCAATCTTCTTGATAGGCATATCGGGAGTGATTTTCTGACGCTCGGCGGTATGCAGCCCGTACTTCCTCTCCAGCTCCCGTGTTATCTCCTTGCTGCGGTAGAAATTGTTTTTATCGGAGATACAGGAGCCGTCGGGACGGACACGGAGAGCGACGATATGTATATGGTGGCGGTCGATGTCGGCGTGCTTCACTATTATGTACGGCATCTCGGCAAACCCCATCTTCTCCATATATTCGTGGGCGAGTTGCGTGTACTGCATCTCGCTCAGACAGTCGTCGGGATGGGGATTGAGGGAAATGTGCATCATTGTTTTCTCGGCTTTGGTATGCTGGGGCATCCACCGCTTGAAATCTTCGAAAGCCCGGTGTATGTCAATATTGCCGGAACCGTCATTATAGATTTTGTTGGTGTCGAGGACACGACCCTTCTCCTTGTTTATCTTCTCGCCGTTATATACGATCGCTCCGTATAGTGAGCTGCCTAAAGAGATTTTTGCAACCATCGGGCATCGAACTCTCTGGCGAGTGCGACAATCTCGCGGTTTGTTTTCACCAAATCAATGGTAACCTGTTCCAATCGGTAGAGTGCGCTCATAGCTTGCTTTTCGGTGAAGTTCTCCCGTAATGTTCTTACAAGAGTGTCGTAATCCACCACCAACGTGCGGTAGTGGGAATTGAGAGAGGATAGTTTGTCAATGAAAATCCGTGTGTTTTCATCGACCACAAAAACCTTGAAAGGCTTTCCGAGTAGAACACTTTTTATAAATGCCGCTTTGTTGACGGCTCCCGATTTATCGAACAGGGACAGGAATACCGTGTTCTCCGCCGCGTCGAATCTCACGACGTAGCGGTGGACAGACGGATTTATCTTGTGGGGCCGTCCGCCCTGATTAAAGTTCTGTTTCATTTCTGGGATAAAATTTAGTGGATGATGTGGGATTGCCAACCGCAGGTTTCATCGTGGGCATTTCGACTTTGGAGAAATACCGGCTCCATGCAATGGCAAGGGTTTCGGGGCACAATCTTGGTTACAAGTGCCTCGGAACATACCTTGCCATGCACGTTTGTGCATCCGAACTGATAATGAGAATATTGTAATCGGAATCCGCCTTGAATGTTGTACGAAAGTTGTACGCAATGGTGGGTGATCCATAATATCGGTGCCGATTCATACCGATATTATAATGGTGCGCAGTCCTTGAAACGGCGGTCAATGAGAGAAAAACCGCGTGTGTCGGCTCCCGCAGATATAACAATCGGGTATGGTCGTTGAGTTTTCATCGAGAAAAAAGTGGGGAAATGTTGGGCAACTTTGCGGAAAGGTTGGGAAGTGCCTGACAATCAGAAATCTTTTCAGACACAGCCGTCGTTCTACTTGCACAGAGGCTCAAATGCCGGAGGCGACAACGCCGAGACATTAGAGCGTTCAGACAAATGACCGTTCAAAGGTTCAATAAAATGTTTGTAGGTGTGTACGAACCTTTGTTTGCTTGTTTGTTTGAGCAATCAATCAAATGTTTGTTTGAATATCCGTTCTAACGCTCGTTTGAACAATCAATCGAACAATCAATCAAATGTCCGTTTGAGCATACGTTCTAACGCTTGTTTGAGCAATCAATCAAACGATCAATCAAATGTTTGTTTGAGCATACGTTCTAACAATCATTTGAACAAACATTCAAACAAATATTCTAATGCCCCGTCTGTAAACAAGCCGATTCACGGAAACGGGGCAGCCTGACCCGGACACGGTTATCAAGCCGGGCGGAGAATGGTGGCGACACCAGATCAATTCAATTTCCAAATTTAATCCCATCCAATTATGAGCGACACAATCTATGTCGCCTTCGCTACCCAGAAGGGTGGCGCGGGCAAGTCCACCCTGACCGCTCTTGTGGCGAGTTATCTCCGCTACGTCGAAGGGGTGGAAGTCGCGGTCATAGACTGCGACAACACACAACACTCGATGAATGTCTATCGGGAACACGACCTGCTGGTTACAAACGAGAATCCCCGTCTCAAGCGCATCATGCACAAGTTCTACCTTACCCACAAAATCAAGCCTTATCAAATTCTTATGACCTCGCCGGGCGACGCGGTGAAAGTTGCGGAGGATTTTATAAAGGCGGGTAACAATCCGAAAGTGGTATTTTTCGACATCACGGGAACCATAAACAACCGTGATATTGTAACCCTAATCGCCAAGATGCACTACATCTTCGTGCCGATAACGACCGAAACCGGGGAAATGGCAAGTTCAATATCATTCGCCAACAATGTCTATAACCGGATGATCACAACCGGCCAGTCAAGCATCCGGGAGATGCGCCTTGTCTGGAACAAGGTCAACTCACGCGACAAGCCCCGCCTGTGCGAGATTATCGACAACTATATGGAGAAACTCGGACTAAGCTCCCTCGACACCGTACTTGTAAAAAGCAACAAGTTTGAAAAAGACGGTACGGAGACAGGCAACGGAGCGATATTCCGCTCCACGATGCTCCCTCCCGACAAGCGTCTTCTGAAAGGCTCCAACCTTGAAGAACTGGTGAAGGAAATCCGTTCAATAATTAAGGTTTAGGCGTATGGCAAAGAAAAAGAACGATGATTTTGATGCCGACGGCTTCATCGAATCGGTAAGGGCTTCGTCCGTGCCGACATATCACACGGCAGCAGACAGTCAGACACCAAGCGCACCTCAAAAGGAAGAATATGTAAGTGCTGCCACCGAAACGTATGATGATTACGATTCAGAACGGGAGGCAAGATATTCTGAACTCAACATGACCGCCGATGAGATCGACTTCATTAAGAAATTCATCGCCGACGGCAGGTTCCGCAGGGTGTCGCGCAACGGCAGGCAGGTTTTCATCAGGGAGCGGCATCTCGCCATGATTCTCGGCATACTCGGTATGCTGGACGAGGAAGCCAATATCTCCACCTATATAGACAAGGTGCTTACCGAACATTTCAGGAAATATTTTCCCATCATTCAGGGCATATCCAAGAAATGCCCATCAAAAATCCTATAATAAATGGTACATACAAAATTCTGTGACCTCCGTACCTGCAATAAGATGAAGGGTGCGGAACCGACCATAGCCCCGGACAACAGGAAAGTCAGGGCGTATTCGGACAACTATCTGGCTCCGTCGAATGTAGGGGCGCGCAAGGGGATATTCGTTCCCCGTGAGCTGGTAAACAAGCTCTCCAAACTGGTATCCCTTTATGATGTCGAGGGTCTGACAATCGGTGCCTATGTCACCAACATCCTTGTCCGACACCTTGTGGAGAACCGGGATGTAATCAACGAACTGTCCTCGTTGGGTGAGAAAACCGTGGAGCTATGACAGGCACATCACTTTTCCTGCTCGGTGTGGTGGCTCTCTCAAATATAGGCTTTCTGGCTTACCTTCTGCTTGACCGTAACAGAAAGATGCGGCCTCCGGCAGACAAACCGCCTGAAAACACTCCCACAGAGGAATCGCCTCCGGCACCTGTGCCAGACAGCCCGGCACTACGGTCGTTGGTAGGCAAAAGCAAGTTCAACATAGATGAAGAACTTGAATCGCGCATAGACCGCCTTGTTGACAATGCTTTTGACCGGAACATAACCCGCATAAAACTGACAATGCTGGGCGATGTGCATCTGAAAGATGTTGAGTTCGGAGATGAAGCCTCGGCGACGACAGCCGCCGCAACCGGGAATGAGGTTCGGAATGACAACCCTCCGATGCCTGAACAACCAGTGAAAAACGCACGCATGACACCGGAACAGGAGAGGTCGGCGTTTGATGATGTCCGCATCGAGGATGTGGAGCCGGACACCGTTTCGGCTCCGTCAGCGACAGGGGCGACGATGGAGGATATTGAGGAATCCATCAGTACCGCCGTCGATCCCGATGCCACTCCCGAAGATAAGGCAAACGCCGGAAAGGTGCTTGACCCCCTCATGGACACCAACCTTATGGAAGGTCTTATGTCATACGAGGAAATCTACAAGGGAATACAGTCCTGTATGACTGAACTGCTCCGGGAGAACATCGCCGACAGACAGGCCCGGAAGCATGACGGAAAGGCAAAGAAAGCCCGACCCGTTAAAAATCCCGTTACGGAGGAAAACGTCCCCACGTTCAAAATCGCTAAAAACATAGATGATTTTGATCCTGCCGATTTATTGAAATAACCGGCAAAACCACTAATCCGCGTCCGTAAGGACAAAAATCCAACATCCAATTTATCAACCCGAAGTGTGGGCTGCTCCGTCCGTGGAGCGGCCGGGGGCTGCCTGTGCTTCAAAATCTGAAACAAAAAGCATGAAAGAAACAATCAAGAATCTAAGAAAGACAATTTACAAATTCCTCGGAAGCCGAGGTTTCCAGTTCACCGTACTATGCGTTATGGCACTTGCAACCGGAATCCGCGCCTACGCCGCCGGCAACGGCATGGCGGGTATCAACGAGGCGACATCAATGGTAACCTCGTATTTCGACCCAGGGACGAAATTGATATACGCCATCGGTGCCGTTGTGGGTCTTATCGGAGGCATCAAGGTCTATTCCAAGTGGTCGAGCGGAGACCCCGATACCAGCAAGACCGCCGCTTCGTGGTTCGGAGCGTGCATCTTCCTGATTGTCGCCGCCACAATCCTCCGCTCGTTCTTTCTCTAATCATCTGAGCCAATGGCCGAATATGCTGTCAACAAGGGCATAGGACGGTCGGTGGAATACAAGGGTCTGAAGGCGCAGTACCTGTTCATCTTCGCAGGCGGACTGCTCGCCCTGTTCGTGGTGTTCGTCATCATGTATATCGCGGGCATATCGCAATGGATCTGCATCGGGTTCGGCGTAACTGCCGCCTCAGCCCTTGTCTGGCTCACCTTCCATCTTAACGCCAAATACGGCGAACACGGTCTGATGAAACTCTCGGCTGTGAAATATCATCCGCGCTATATCATCAACCGTCTGCGCCTCAAACGACTGATAAAAGGAGGAAAGAAATGAGAAATACACTTAAAGCCACGACACTGGAGACAAAGCTGCCGATTCTCGCCGTGGAACACGGCTGCATAATCAGCAAGGACGCCGACATTACAGTCGCCTTCGAGGTGGCACTGCCGGAACTGTTTACAGTAACCTCTGCCGAATACGAGGCCATGCACGCCGCATGGTGCAAGGCGATAAAGGTGTTGCCCCACTACTCGGTGGTGCATAAACAGGACTGGTTCATCAGTGAACGCTATAAACCGGAACTGCAAAAAGATGATTTATCTTTTCTTGACAGGAGTTTTGAACGCCATTTCAATGAGCGTCCGTACCTGTCTCACAGATGTTATCTGTTCCTGACAAAAACGACAAAAGAACGTGCGCGTCAGCAGAGCAATTTCTCGACGCTCTGCCGTGGTCGCCTGACACCGAAAGAACTGAATCACGAAATGGTGGTGAAGTTCATGGAGAGTGTCGAGCAGTTTGAACGGATCATCAACGACACCGGCTATATCAGACTGCGCCGCCTGTCAGATGATGAGATTGTCGGCACCGACGACAAATCCGGTCTTATCGAGCGGTATATGTCGCTGACTATAGAGGATGTGAACTGTCTGGAGGACATAGACCTATCGGCGCGTCAGATGCGCATCGGGGACAAGATGTTGTGCCTGCACACGCTGTCTGACACGGATGATCTTCCTGCAAAGGTAAGCACCGACAACCGATATGAACGGTTATCCACTGACCGGAGCGACTGCCGTCTTTCGTTTGCAAGTCCCGTCGGGTTGCTGTTACCATGCAACCATATCTACAATCAGTATGTGTTTGTTGACGACCACGACGAAAATCTGGCAAAGTTTGAAAAGACCGCCCGCAACATGAACTCGTTGAGCCGCTACTCACGCTCAAACGCCATTAACAAGGAGTGGATTGACCGCTATCTCAACGAGGCTCACAGCTACGGACTGACCTCGGTGCGCTGCCACTGCAACATAATGGCGTGGAGCGACGACACTGAGGAACTGCGCAGGATAAAGAACGATGTCGGCGGCCAGTTGGCGACAATGGGTTGTATGCCGAGGCACAACACCATCGACTGTCCGACGCTGTTTTGGTCGGCAATGCCGGGTAACGAGGCTGACTTTCCCGCCGAGGAAAGTTTCTATACTTTCATCGAGCCTGCTGCCTGTTTCTTCACTGCCGAAACAAACTACCGGAGTAGTCTTTCGCCCTTCGGCATCAAGATGGTTGACCGCCTCACAGGTAAGCCGATTCATCTTGACATATCGGACGAGCCTATGAAACGCGGTATAACCACCAACCGCAACAAGTTCATTCTCGGTCCCTCCGGCAGCGGCAAGTCATTCTTTACCAACCATCTGGTGCGCCAATATTATGAGCAAGGCACCCATGTGCTGCTGATTGACACCGGCAACTCTTACGAAGGTCTGTGCAATCTGATTCACAACCGTACCCACGGCGAGGACGGCATCTATTACACCTACACGGAGGATAACCCAATATCTTTCAATCCATTCTATACGGATGACGGGGTGTTTGATGTCGAAAAGAAGGATTCAATCAAGACCTTACTGCTGACGCTATGGAAATCGGAAGATGACAGGGTTACGAAAACGGAGAGCGGCGAACTTGGCTCGGCGTTGTCTATGTTCCTTGACAGGATGAGGGCGGATAAGGATATAGAGCCGTGTTTCAATTCGTTTTACGAATTTATGCGAGATACCTATCGTCAGGAAATGGCGCAGCGTCCTATCCCGATATACAAGCAGGATTTTGATATTGATAATTTCCTGACAACCCTGCGCCAGTATTACCACGGTGGCCGATATGATTTCCTGCTTAATTCCAAAGAAAACATTGACCTGCTCAACAAACGGTTTGTGGTCTTTGAAATTGATGCCGTGAAGGATAACAAAGAATTATTCCCGGTAGTCACTATCATTATTATGGAGGCTTTCATCAACAAAATGAGACGGTTAAAGGGTATCCGCAAGATGATGGTGGTGGAAGAAGCGTGGAAAGCTCTTTCTTCGGCGAACATGGCTGAATATCTAAGATATATGTTCAAGACCGTCCGAAAGTATTTCGGCGAGGCAGTCGTGGTAACGCAGGAGGTGGATGATATAATCTCCAGCCCGATTGTGAAGGAGACCATCATCAACAACTCCGACTGCAAGATACTTCTCGACCAGAGAAAGTATATGAACCGCTTTGACCAGATACAGGAACTGTTGGGTCTGACCGACAAGGAGAAAGCGCAGATACTCAGTATCAACATGGCGAACAATCCGAACCGGCTTTACAAAGAGGTATGGATTGGTCTTGGCGGAACACAATCAGCCGTATATGCTACGGAGGTATCTACCGAAGAATATTTATGTTATACCACCGAGGAAACGGAGAAAATTCAGGTGCTGAATAAAGCCGCTCAACTCGGTGGCAGCATCGAGGCGGCGATAAAGATGCTTGCCAACGAGAGAAGGGAGGGTGCCACATGAAAATACCCAAATTGTTCCACCCGATACTCGGAGTGCTGACAGGCACAATCCTCTTTCTCGCCGGAATTGCGGTGCTGTCCGCAGTATTCGTAGGAGCTTATAAAGCTGTCCAGTATGCGAAGCCATTTGTAACTGATGTGATTACAAACATCCTTAACCACTTATCACAATGGCTGCCGTTATGAAAGTCCTCTATGTGCTGTGGGTGATACTGGTCGGACTGTTCATCGGACTTGCCGCCATTATCGCCGCCCCGTTGCTCCTGCTCTATGTAGGAGTAAAAATAATCGGAGGCATGGCCTCCAAAATCAGATAACCACAAAAATTATGATTAAAACAGAAATAACCCTTCAAACAAAAGGTCGGCTGATTGCCGACCCGCGTTTTCAGCTTCTCGGTGAATGGGAAAGCTGTGAGGGCGCGCCTAACGATATTGAAATATCGGAACACGGTGGCCGCTTCTTTATCTTCTTCGGAGTCAATTATAATTCCGAATTAGTAGAAAAATCGGAAATGTATCCTCTCCACTACGACAGGGATAACGATGTATTCCTCTTTTTCAAATGTGGAATACGGACAGAACTCCTGCCGGACCCGGACGGTTCGTTCCTCACAATCTATCCGAATGATTCTTATAAGAGGAAAGACGGCTCTTTTGAGGATTATTCAATGCACCTCACCGAGTGAATCCACACAATCAATAACCGCTATGGCTTTTGCCAAAGCAAAAACCTAAAAGTAAAAAATGAGACAACTGAAATATCTATTTCCCCTTATCGCCCTGTGCCTCCTGTTTGGCACAGGCAGGGCAAATGCCCAGTGGACGGTCATAGACCCGTCAAACATCGCCCAATCCATCGTAAATTCCTCAAAATCACTCGTGCAGGAATCAACGACCGCTCAAAATATGATTAACAACTTCAAGGAGACTGTCAAGATCTATCAGCAGGCGAAAAAGTATTACGATGCCCTGCAATCGGTAAATAACCTTGTCCGCGACGCCCGCAAGGTGCAGCAGACAGTCCTGATGCTCGGCGACATATCAGGCTACTATGTCAACAACTTCAAAAAGATGTTGACTGACCCCAATTTCACCAGCGCGGAACTCTCGGCAATCGCCTCCGGCTATACCCGTATCCTCGAAGAAGCCAACGGCGTCCTCGGCGATCTGAAGCAGGTGGTCAATATCACAACGCTAAGCATGACGGACAAAGACCGCATGGATGTGGTGGATGACTGCTACAAGGAGATGAAACGCCTGAAGAACTTGACGGCTTATTTCACCAACAAGAACATAAGCGTTTCATATCTCCGCGCCAAAAAGAAAGCCGATACACAAAGAGTTGTGAACCTCTACGGCGACGGCTCTGAAAAATACTGGTGATGCCTATGCTTTGCGCGATAGATTTCTCAAACCTCCACTCAATACTCCGGTCGCTTTATGATGAGATGATGCCATTGTGCGGCGACATGGCTGGAGTGGCCCAGGGCATAGCCGGATTAGGCGCGTTATTCTTCGTCGCCTACCGAATATGGCAGGCACTGGCAAGGGCCGAACCGATAGATGTTTTCCCGTTATTGCGTCCTTTCGTCATAGGATTCTGCATAATGTTCTTTCCCACGGTAGTACTCGGCACTATCAATTCAGTAATGTCGCCGATTGTGCAAGGCACAGCCTCGATGCTCGAAGGTCAGACCCTTGACATGAAAAAATATCGTGAGGAAAAAGACCGGCTGGAGTATGAACAGATGATGAATGACCCGTCAACCGCCTACCTCGTGGATGACGCCGAGTTTGACAGGCAGATTGATGAGTTAGGCGTGACTGAGATAGGAACAGCAGCCGGAATGTATATCGAAAGAGGTATGTATAAAGTGAAAAAAGCAATCCAGAATTTCTTTCGGGAATTGCTGGAGATGCTCTTTCAGGCAGCCTCGCTCACGATAGACACAATAAGGACATTCTTTCTCGTAGTGCTGGCTATTCTCGGACCGATTTCATTTGCCATATCGGTGTGGGACGGATTCCAGAATACCCTTATCCAATGGATATGCCGATACATTCAGACCTATCTATGGCTACCGGTTGCAGACCTCTTTTCGACTATTTTGGCGAAAATACAGGTGCTGATGTTGCAGAACGACATTTCGGAATTGACTAATAATCCGAATGTTGACCTTGACGGGAGCAACACCGCTTATACGGTGTTCATGATAATCGGTATCATCGGTTACTTCACGATTCCGACTGTCGCCGGGTGGATTATTCAGGCAGGTGGTATGGGCAGCTATAACCGCTCCATCAACAACACCGCCATGACCGGAGGCTCGTGGGCCGGAAGTGTCGCAGGTGGTGTGGCAGGCAATGTGGCAGGGCGCGTCGGCAAACTCCTTAAATAGTATTCTGACACTATTCAAGCACTGATTAAATGGAATTTAAGTCATTAAAAAACATCGAGACCTCTTTTCGGCAGATAAGGCTGTTCGGCATAATCATGGTATCGTTATGTGCCTGTGTCGCCATCGGTGCCGTGATACTCTCCCTGAACTTCGCCGAAAAGCAGCGTGAAAAAATCTATGTCCTCGACAACGGCAAGTCGCTTATGCTTGCCTTGTCTCAGGACATGGAGCAGAACAGGCCGGCGGAGGCGCGTGAACACGTCCGCCGCTTTCACGAACTGTTCTTCACCCTGTCGCCCGACAAGTCGGCAATTGAACACAACATCAACCGCGCCATGTCTCTGGCCGACAGGAGTGCCTATAACTACTACTCCGATTATGTGGAGAAGGGATATTACAACCGCATCATCGCCGGAAACATCACGCAGGTGTTGCAGGTGGACAGCATAGTCGCCGATTTCAACGACTATCCCTATCAGGTAAGAACCTACGCCCGGCAGATGATTATCCGTCAGAGCAACGTGACAGAAAGGTCGCTCATAACCCAGTGCCACCTTTCCAATGTGTCGCGCTCCGACGACAATCCCAACGGCTTCATGATCGAGGGTCTGACTATCCTTGAAAACAAAGATTTGATAACCACAAAAAGAACATTGTCCCAATGAGTATAAAACAGAAAATCCGCAATCTCGTGTCGCCCTTCTATAATAAGGTGTGGCACGGCCCGAAAGGGAAAATCAAAGAACGGGTGAAAAAAGCCTGTGACGATATGCCCCACAAGCAACGCCTTATGGTCGTGACCGTTCTTCTATCGGCATTTATCCTTGTAGCCTTCTTCGTGTTCGGACACGCCTGCTACAAGATGGGAGCCGGACACGCTCGGCAGGCGGTCGAGATAGAGCATATCAGGCAACTGGAATTACCGACAAATAACATGAGCCATGAAATTCCTTGATGACCTCAAAGCGAAGTTCGCGCCCAAAACTGCGGTTGAGCGGGAACGGCTCAAACGCCTCACGGTCTATACACTCCTTATATTGTCCTTTCTCGTATGCCTGTGGATCATCTTCGCCCCAAGCGGCGAGGATGAGGCGGCAAAGGGAAAGGCGAACATGGAGCTGCCAGACCAGACTTCCGCAGGTATGCCCGACACGAAACTGAAGGCATATGAACAGGAGGCTGCGCAGAAAGACAAGTCGCGCAATGACAGCACAATCAACGCTGTATCGCTCCAGCTCGACACGGTTACTGCCCCGGCAACGCCGACAGTCCCCGATGAAATCCAGAACTCTGCGGCGGCATACCAGCAGGCGCAGGCATCGTTACAGGATTTTTATGTGCCTGACTACAATGAATCTGCGCAGGTAGCCGAATTGCAGGCACGGATTGATGAGCTGGAGATGCAGAACGCCATGATGCAACATCCTCAGCAACCCAACGAGATGGAGCTGCTTGAAAGGTCGTATCAGTTGGCGGCGCAGTATATGGGCAACGGCAACAATGCCGACGGCCAGGCACCTCCGGCACAATCCGATGAAAAAGGAAAACGCAACGTGCAGCCGGTACAGAACGTGACCCACAATGTCGTATCGACTTTAAGTGCCGCCACAAACGACCGTGGATTCAACACATCGGTGGGCATAAAATGCTCGGCAGGCAGGAACACAATCGCCGCTGTCATAGCCGGAGACCAGTCAGTAACCAACGGTCAGTCCGTAAAACTGCGGACAACCGAACCGATGTGGATTGGCAACAGGCTTATCCCTCGACAGACCACGCTGACGGGACTGGCAAGGTTGCAGGGCGAGCGTCTGGAGATAGAGATTACCTCGGTGGAAACGGGAGGCTCAATCTATGAGGTGGAGCTGAAAGTGTATGATTCCGACGGTCAGGAGGGTATCAATATTCCCAACTCTATGGAATCTGACGCGCTCCACGAAATCGGTGCCAATATGGGCAGTACGATGGGTAGCTCGATCAACATCTCCACCGATGCCGGGGCGCAGATTGCCTCCGATGTGGGGCGAGGACTGATAAACGGTGTCAGCCAGTATCTCACCAAGAAGATGCGTACCGTCAAGGTGCATCTGAAATCCGGGTATAAGGTAATGCTTTACCAGCCCGAAAACAATTAAACCACTTAAATCCAACGTAAAAAAATGAAACTGAAAACAATTATTCTTTCTGCCATCGCCGTCATAGGCATGGCAACCCCTGCCTTTGCAAAAGGCAAAAAAACGGTCAATAGTGCCGATAACAACGTGTCGCCTGACACTGAACAGGTTGCTGAACACGACCTGAACGTGTACGGTGATAACTACACCGACGGCGACAAGTTCAGCGGTCTTACCCGAAAAGTCGGCTTCGACCGCATGATTCCACCTCACGCTCTGGAAGTATGTTATGAGAAAACGACGCACATCATCTTCCCGGCAGAGATTACTTATGTCGATTTGGGCAATGAAAATCTTGTCGCCGGACTTGCAGACGGCGCGAAGAACGTGCTGCGCGTAAAATCTGCCTTCAAGTCGTTCAAGCAGGAAACAAACCTGTCTGTCATTACCGAAGATGGTAGCTATTATACGTTTAACGTAAAATTCGCCAAAGAGCCGCTGTTGCTCAGTATCGAGATGACTGACTTTCTCCACGACGGCGAATCGGTGAACCGTCCCAACAACGCACAGGAAATCTATCTTGAACGCCTCGGCAGTGAGAGTCCTATGCTTGTAAAACTGATTATGAAAAGTATCTACAAGCAGAACAAGCGCGAAATCAAACATATCGGCTCAAAGCGTTTCGGCGTGCAATTTCTCCTTAAATCCATCTATGCCAACAACGGTCTGCTGTATTTTCATACGGAGCTGAAGAACACATCCAACATTCCTTTCGACATAGATTTTGTATCGTTCAAAGTTGTGGATAAGAAGGTTATCAAGCGAACCGCAATGCAGGAGCAGGTGTTGGAACCGCTCCGCGCCCAGAACTACGTAGTGGTCGTTCCCGCAAAATCCTCTGAACGCACTGTGTTTGCGCTGGAGAAATTCACTATTCCCGACGACAAGCAGCTTGTAATCGAGGTCACCGAAAAAGAGGGCGGCAGACACCAGTCCTTCGTGGTTGAGAACGAGGATATTGTTAGAGCCAACGTAATCGACGAACTTTCAATCCAGTAACCTATGAGAAAAGCGATAATGATAATCGCTGCCATGCTTGCCCTCTGCGGAGGGCAGGCAATGGCCCAGCGATGCCTCCCCGGTATGTCTGCTGTGGAAATAAAGGTTGATATGGCGGACGGCTTTTATACCGGCAACTCCCGCGACTGCGGCTATTCATTCGGCGTATATTACTCGGTGTTCAAGGGTAGCGCGAACACATGGAGCTTCGGCGGCGAGTATCTCCAGACCTATAAGCCATACGCCGAAAAAGGTCGTATCCCCGTGGCGCAGTTCACGACGGAGGCGGGATATAACCTCCATCTTGTCAGCGACTATTCGCAGACCATCCACCTATATGGCGGCTTGTCGGCTCTCGGCGGATATGAAACGGTGAACTGGGGCAAGCATACCCTGTCCGACGGCTCCACGCTCCACAACGGCGACGCCTTCATATATGGCGGTGCGCTCACTCTCTCAGCGGATTTCTATCTCTCTGATAAAATCGCGCTGACAGCCAATGTTAAGGAGCGATTTGTATTCGGCAATTCAACCGGGCATTTCCATACGCAGTATGGTGTCGGTGTCAAATTCATAATTGAATGAGTTATGGGTATCAAAGTATTCGACCTTGACATACACAATCTGCCTCTCGCGGATTTTATGCGGGCTATGGGCTATGAGCTGACAGCGCGCGACGGCAACCGTCTGACATACGACAGCCCGTATTCATCCAACGGCTCAATCGTCGTGGATACCGAAAAGAACGGTTGGTACGACAAGCAGGAGCCGGAGAAATGCTACGGCGGAATTTATGATCTTGCCTACGAGATAACCGGCAGTTGCAACCGCTCGGAACTAAATCTTTTCATCGCCTCCGAGATGAAAAAGATTATGGATTTCAAATGTTACGAGGTTCTGGGTAACGGCGAGAGTGCCAATGCCGATATGATACTGGCAATGCCTGTAAAGAACAAAGATGGCAAAAGAGCTGATGCCATGCAGGAACAGCCGAAGGAGGAAACCCCGAAGCCGAAGCCCGGACGCAAAATGCGCTTTTAGCCTATGGATATAGACGCTATCAAAGGAATATCCCTTGTGGATTTTCTGCACCGCCTCGGCTATGATCCGACGGGACGCGACAGCAAGGGCCTGTGGTTCTATGCTCCGTACCGCAACGAGCGAAAGCCCTCGTTCCATGTAAATCCGCGCAAAGGCGTATGGTTCGATTTTGGTACAGGCGAAGGGGGCGACATCTTCACGCTCGCGGGGGTATTATCGGGCAAGACCGATTTCGTTGAGCAGGCACAGTATATCGCCGAAAAGATGAATATGCCCGTGGCAGAGCCTTACAAACCTGTGCCGTTTGTCGAGGAGCCGACATTTGAGAATGTGGCAATATCCCGGCTGGAGTCGCCCGCGTTGCTCCGCTATCTGGCAGAGCGTGGCATACCGAAAGAGATTGCACAACGCTACTGCGTGCAGGTTGACTACGAGCTTCACGGCAAAAGGTATTACGCCATCGGCTTTGAGAACAACGCCCACGGCTACGAGTTGCGCAACCCGTTCTTCAAGGGGAGCTATCCGCCAAAGAACATAACACACATATCCGGCGGCAATTCCCGCTGCAACGTGTTCGAGGGTTTCATAGACTTTCTTTCGGCTGAACGCCTCGGTTACAACGCCGGCAACGACAGTGTTGTGCTTAACTCCGTGGCTAATGTCGGCAAGGCAATCCCGGTTCTTGCAGAATACCCGCTGATACTGTGCTATCTCGACAACGACACCGCCGGTCGTGCCGCAGTTGCCAGACTGCGCCGCGAGTTCGGCGACAGGGTGAGCGACAAATCCGCGCTATATCCCGACCACAAGGATCTGAACGACTACCTTATATCGCTCACACCCAAGAAAACATCAAAACTCAAACTCTAAAAACCAGACACGAAAATGAAAAAATCAAATAAAAAATCATTCGGCCTAATCGCCGTCCTCTCCCTCGTAATCGCTGCCGTGTGCAGCCTCACATCCTGTTCAGACGACATCGATGTGCAGCAGTCCTATCCGTTTACGGTGGAGGTGATGCCCTACGCTGACAAAATCACGCAGGGGCAGACCGTGGAGCTGCGCTTTGAAATCAAGCCGGAGGGCAACTACACCAACACCCTCTATACAATCCGCTATTTCCAGTATGACGGCGAAGGTACTCTCAAGCTCGTCGATGGCCCGGTGCTTGTCAACAACGACCGTGTGCTTCTGGAAAGCAAGACATTCCGGCTCAACTACACCGCCAAGAGTGCCGATGCCCATAAATTCCTCGTGGTGGTCGAAGATAATTTCGGCTCGACACCGTGGGAGCAGACCTTCGAGTTCAACGGTAAGGACAAAGGAGATGATAACGGAGGCACAATCATCGGCCCGGTTGTCGGCCCTGTAACACCGGTTATCCGATGAAGAAACTGATGCTATTCTTCGTGGCGTTGCTGACCCTTGTGGCGGCAACGCCCGCCGCCAATGCTAAACGGTCAATAATGGAGCTGCCGCCGTTTGAACGTGCCGTGCTGATAATAAAGAAGTTTGAGACGCTCCACAAACCTAAGCACTGGCCCTATGTCGGCTACGGTCACCAAGTCCAACCCGGAGAACCTTACCGCCGTGGCGTGCAGCTCACCGAAAGACAGGCGGATTTACTATTACGAAAAGACCTCCGCAAGTTCTGCGCCCTGTATTCGCAGTACGGTAAGGATTCTATTTTGTTAGCCTGCCTCGCCTACAACTGCGGCCCCGGCGTCGTCAACAAGAGCAGCGTACTGAAGAAACTCAAATCCGGCAACCGAGACATCTTCAAAGCCTACACCTCCCACTGCCGCTACAAAGGGAAATTCCACAAAGGCTTATACAATAGAAGATTGACCGAGCTTGCCGTCCTATTCATTCCATAAAATATTGCCCACATGCATAGAGTTGAATTGCATGTGGGCTTTCGACTTTGAAGAATGTCTTACATGACTATCTAATTCAGATGATTTCTTGTTAAAAAGGGTGGATATTTACGCGGATGCTTGCAGAAGCCAAAATTAATGATTATCTTTGCACAAAAATTTAACTGTAACAGCGCATTCTTATGATTGAATCTCTGACAATAGAGAATTTCTTATCATTCAAGGATAAGATAACGTTTAGTTTTACTGCCTCTATGGAACGTCCTAAGGCAGGATTTGAACATATATCCTGGTTTGAAACAATCGGAAAGAAGAAAATCCAAAAAATTCAATTTCTGTTTGGAAATAATGGTACTGGAAAGTCAAATTTTATGAATGCACTAGGGGCTATTTGTAGGCTGATATGTTTCAGAGCGGCAAGTAAGTCTGATGAGGAATCCAGAATACCTGATTTCTTTTTTAAACTATCAAAAGATACAGTTAATAGGCCCACATCATTTGAGATCGTATTTCATCAAGCTAATAATCGATATAAATATGAGATAAAATGCTTTGATAACACAATAGAATATGAAAAACTTACAAGATGTCCCGTTGGGAAAAAAGAGGCGGTAGTCTATGTCCGCCAATTTAATCACGATAGGGATTTAGTTGAAATATCATATCCGTCAAAGATTATTCCTTTGGATTCTCAAAAACTAATTAATGACAATGTTATTAAGAATACATCTGTAATATCAGTGTATGATGAAAAAAATTTCATTGCAGATGATTTAAAAAATGTGTTTTCATATTTTAGTCGAATCCAATATCTTCCGAGATTGGAAGACATTGATTTGCCCTCAATGCTTCAAAATAGAAAAGATGGAGAACGATTAAAATCTGTTTTACTGCAATTGCTTGATGATATTGGGTCAAATATTATTGACTATAAAATTGAGACTATCGAGCCTAAACTTAGCGAACATGAAATATTGATTTTTAAAACTGTTTTCGGGGAAGAGGATTTTAAGAAAAAATTCGCCGGAGGTACTCGTAAAATAACCACTCTACAGTTTGCTCATCCATCTGATGATGAGACACACAAGGCATGGCTACAGGAGCATGAAGAATCAGAAGGCACTCTTAATATGATTCGTTTAATAATCGCTTTGTACGATGCAATTGTATTCAAAACTCCAATTCTGATCGACGAGTGTGCTTCTGGTATCCATCAACAGACTTTTGGAAGAATTATTCAATTCTTTTTGTATTCCTCAACGCATGCTCAGGCATTCATGGCTTCTCAGCATTTGTCCATTATGGATATGGACGGATTTCGCAGAGATACGATGAAATTTTTTGATAAGGATCGCCAAACTGGTGAAACTACATGTAAAGAAGTTGATTTGCGTAGATATCACAAGAATATTAATATTCTGAAGGCGTATTTAGACAACTCCTTTGGGTGTCTACCTGATTTCCCAACTCCGGAAGAATGGGTCAATAAACTGTCAAAGTATAAATCGATATTAAGTTCAGGCATTTCAACGCAATCAGAATAATCTCGTTTCGTACAATCATCGTATAAAAAAGCCGTATCTGTCGATATGGCTTTTTTTGTATCCCTATATAGAGCTTGAATTATTCACAGCATGCGTAAGATTCTACCCTTATTAACAAAATATTTGCTGAGATATTTGGAATTTTAGATTTTGTTGCGTAATTTTGCACCCGTAAACATTCGAGACGAATTGAAGCGATAGAAATTCATCTGAAGGGATCATTCTTTTCAATGGAGACAATAGGCTTTATATGTGATAACAATTATAATTTCTTAATCAATAAAAAGATTGTTTATGAGCAAAACAAAAATTCCAATGAACGTTCGACGTGAATTGTGGTTCAGAGCTGCGGGACGATGTGAGTTTAAAGGATGTAACGAGCCATTGGATCGTCATGGTATAACCATGGACTCGTGTGATTGTTCTGAATGTGCTCATATAATAGCGGATTCCGAGGAGGGTCCGCGAGGAGACACTAAATTGTCAAAAGAATTGGCACAAGACATAGATAACATTATGTTGATGTGCCCCAAATGTCATAAGTACATAGACCATGAGGGAGCCGATAAATATGACGCACGGACTCTTCGGGCGATGAAGAAACATCACGAAGAACGGATGCGCATGCTTACCGGTATCCCAGAAGACAATCAGGCGTTGCCGGTCACATTTGGATCTGCTATTGGAACCAGCGTCCCGATATTTAATTTCAATCAGCTATCATCAGCAATGATACCTGATTACTATCCTTCTAAAGAGAATGCCCTCCATTTAGGAGGAGATTGGTTTCATGGAGATGACTGGAATAGTTACTGGAAGCGAGAGATTGATGAGATAGAATATAAGTGCAAAAATTTATTGTCTGATCTTGAACGTGCTGTGCACAAAAGGATAGCGCTCTTCGGGTTTGCGCCAATGCCCTCTTTGATAAAACTCGGAACTATCCTCAATAATAAATATGAGGTAGAAGTGTATCAGAAGCAGCGACGCGGAGGCTGGATGTGGCCCGATAAAGATAAGCATATTGATTTCATATTTGAAAAAGTACAAGAAGGGAACGATGGTGCGGTCTTGGTGATGTCTCTCAGTTTCCCTATACTTCATCGTATTATGAAAGCGCGAAAAAATTCTAAAGTATGGCATTTTACCATCAATGAACCAAATCCGGAATTTTTGTCGGCTAAATCAATGCTATATGATTTCGGACGCAAGGTCGAAAGTGCCTTGGATGCTATCAGTAAGGAGTGTCCAGGAGTCCCTATTGACTTATATATATCTGTCCCAGTAGCCTGTGCCGTTGAACTTGGTCGAGTCTGGATGCAAAAGGCAAATTCACCACTCAGGATATATGACCTCGACAAACGTCAAGGCGAAATAGACAAACTTGCAATAACCATAAATAATTGAAAGAATGATAAGACATGATACTTTAGACAAGGAGGCCTACACTAAGTTGCTTACGGCTCTCGTAAAAGAAATCTCAATAACTCAGACCCAGTTTGATAATCTCGTTAAAAGTTATGAGGCTGTAGGGAAATACATCGGGGAGGATCCACGCCTTGACGGATATTCACCACTGATTTTTCCACAAGGCTCATTACGTCTTGGGACCATTATACAACCTGTTGGGAAAGATGATGACCTAGATGTCGATCTTGTTATTAGGCTTACTGGCAAAAGTCCTCATTGGACCCAGGCTGATCTCAAACGAATAATTGGCGACCGACTTAAAAGCCATGGGACCTATAAGGGTATGCTGGATGATGAGGGGCGTAGATGCTGGACATTATTGTACCGATAAAAGTCCGAATCTAAATCCGAACGCTATCACATGGATATCCTTCCGTCGGTAGCTGAGGCGGGATACACTCGTATCCTTAACGAGGTTCTTTCCAAAGCTTACAGTTTGGAGCAAGCAAAGCGAATAGCCATTAGAATAACTGACAATGAATCGTGGGATTATTGTATAAGTAAAGATATACTCACTTGGCATTCAAGTAATCCGGACGCATATGCATATTGGTTTGCTGACCGTTGTCGTACATCAAGAGTTATAACGGAGGGACGGTCTATTATGGCCGCCATTATGCCCATCGGTAAACTCGCAAAAGAAAAGTCGGTACTTCAGCATGTAGTACAAATATTGAAAAGGCACAGAGACATTATGTTCAGGAATGATCATGATGATAAACCTATATCAATAATTATCACAACTTTGGCCGGAATGTCTTACCAAGGAGAGGAAAATTTAGTTGATGCTTTGTGCAATGTCAGTAACAGTATGGAAAGTTTCATTTGCAAAAATGAAAGGAATGAATTTGTGGTGAAGAATCCGGTAAATCCCGAGGAAAATTTTGCTGATAAATGGACTTCACATCCTAAGCGTCAGCATAATTTCTTCCTCTGGCTTGATGCTGTTAAAAAAGACTTCGCGAACATCTTTCAATCAAAAGGACCTCTGCTTCGTGAAAATTTAGGTAAGGCTGTTGGGGCTGACATAGCAGCTGCAGTGTCTGAAACATTAATCAAAAGCCATCAGAGTAATATCCATAACGGAATAGCGAAAGTTACAGCTACCGGTACTATAGGAACAATCGGGAAATCACTAAATGCGTCAAATTGTTTTTTTGGTGAAGAATAGACGATATACTTCTGCACAACAGTTAAACACCCTTCGGATTCGGTATCCAGACTCGGAGGGTAAACTGTTGCGTAATGGTTTTGAATGGTGGATTACAATTACTCCTACCTTATTAAGTGATACCTATCGGATTAAGATAGTGTATCAGGATGGTATGTTGCCTCAAGTCTATGTTATCACTCCGAAACCACTTAAAATGCCAAAATCAGCAAAAAGACTTCCTCATACTTATGACACGAAACGTCAACGTATATGCGTATGCCTGCCTTCTGATTGGAATCAATCCAAACTAATTGCAGACACAATAGTTCACTGGTCAATTCAATGGTTAATTTACTATGAACATTGGGCATACACTGGGATATGGAAGGGCGGCGGTCATGGTAATTGGGATGTCATCCCCGTGAGTGCATGAAATCCAAATATAGTTTCTATGGTCTTGTGCTATTACTAAGAAGTTTTACTGTTCTGCAAAGACCTCGCCAAGCTCTGCGCTCTCTACTCCCAGTATGGCAAGGATTCCGTTCTTCTCAGCGCACTCGCCTACAACTGCGGCCCCGGAGTGGTAACAAAAGCAGTATCCTGAAGAAGCTTAAATCCGGCGACCGCAACATCTTCAAAGCCTACATCTCCCATTGCCGCTACAAAGGCAAATGGCATAAAGGTATCCATACTCGCCGACTTACCGAGTTCGCAGTATTATTCTCATTATGAGGACAGAATTATTTATTCTATTTTTTGATTTTACATATTTTTTCGTATATTTGCATCAGAAAAAGCATTACGGTAGTTACAGGTATAATATCCTGCACATTTGGATTTGGAGTGCCCACCTACTTTGAGATGTTTGCTCTTGGAGCAACTCTATTTTCAGTGTTAAATGATCAAAAAGAAGAAAGGAGACCGAAAATGAAGAATGATACTTGGAAGGCGACAGCGGTGGCAACTGTAGGCGACGCATGGAAAAAGCCAGATAGCAGTAAAAACCTTGACGAAATAATGATAAGTACCATCGCTTAGGGGAGTTCGATTCTCCCATCGCCGACTACTAAATGGAGATTTGTGAAATCTCCATTTTTTTTACCTACCATACGCCGCCTGTGGCGGCCGAAATTTTTGGCAAAATTGAGAGGTGCGACTTCATCACGAGGTCACACCGCTCTGTCTATATTACGACTTGGCTAATATCGTTATTTCGTGTTGAGCAACTCGTCACGGCATCGCCTGCACTCTTCGAGAGAGCAACATATGCAGGAGAAGAGTTCTCCGTCAGTGTGGCGGTAATCATATTGATAGTGTTTCTTGCGCCGAGAGCGGTAGCCGGTGTAAAACACTTCGTATTGTTCAGTGCCGGGAGTGGCGGTTGTGCTTACTCCGTTGGAGGTCATTTTGGTTGCCATAGTTCTGCGGTTTAGTATTCCACAATCAGTATCCGATATTCAAATGTCATATCGGGGTTAGTAATCTTTCTTTGTTTCAGCCATAGGTGATGACTGCCATAGCCATAGACAAAGTATCGGTCAATGTCGTACTTGTCGGCAAAATCGGCTACTATCTGACGTAGCGTTATCTCGCTGTCGGCATAGAGAATGTGGTTCACAAATTCTATGATGATTTCGGCTATCCTGTCATCAAATATGATAGTCGGGTGTTCAAATGTTACGTTCATAATTGGTGGGGATTTATGACCTGCGCCATTGCTGACGCAGGTCGGGTTAAACTTTAGGCGGTCATTCTCTCCTTGATAAGTCGGGCGTTTGAGTTCACAAGGTTGATGATGCGGTCGTGGTACTCGGTGTCCTTGTTATATTTGCCGTGGCACTGCACCACTTTGAGGGTCTGCAAGTCAACCTCTACCGTCTCTATTATGGTATCGCCAATCCTTGCCGACAATACCAGCGTGTTCTTTTTAAGGTAGTAGGAAGATGAGAATACGCAGATGTGCTGTGTGTTACCCTCCTGGCAGTATTCCTCTATGCTCTCAAGCACCTTCACCGATATTTCATTGTCGGAGATTACCAGACCGAAGAACTTGGATTTTAGAGCCTTGAACTGTTCCTCCTTCTCTTTCTCTCGGAGCAGTCTTTCCTCAGTTCTTCTGCGCTCGGCTTCCTCACGCTCCCGTCTGCGTCTGTCCTCTATCATTCGGCTCAATCTGTCGTGCGCCTCTATGAAATCTTCGGGGCAGATGTTCTTGGGATTGCGGAGGTCTTTGCCGAGGTTCTTCAGCATCCGCAGATAGTCGCACCACATTCCTATGTTGTTGATATGATAGCGGTGGCGATTGGCGATAAGGTACGATGCCCAAAATTCATCCGCATTGTCGGGATTAGCAATAAAGTATTTCATTTCCTCAATCTCTCCGGCTTTCATCAGCGTCTCCATTCTTGGGTCGGCAAGCAGAGCCTTGAAAAGTCTGACGGGGGATATTCCGTAGAAATCGCCTTTGAAGCCGTTGCGTTTGAGTTGGGGTATTACCTTAATTCTCGGATAGACCTCACTCCATGCGACAACATCATCATACAGAGGGTTGTGCGGGCGTACCTCCATGTCGCTCCAATACGACCAGCAGTCGCAGTAATGGAAGGTAAATCCACGGAGCAGAGCCATGTCGGTAACTATGCCTTTCGGAGAAATCCACCTTTGTACGACCTCCTGACAATAGAGTTGTCTGACTTCTCCCTTACGGCTTTCGCTCGTTATCTGCGACACACGGATTACTTGAAAACCCTTGTGTGCTGTTATGACGCTGAAATATGCGGTTTCCTTATGGGTGCGTTTGCGGGTGTCCTTCACTTTCAGTTCAGTTCCGCAGTGAGGGCATTTGCAACCTGCGACAGTGTCGCAAAGATTGCCTTTCTCGCCTTTCCAAACGTGTCCGCAGTCGGAGCAGGTCATTGTCCCGCTATTGGTGCGATAGGCGAAATGCTCAAAGCAGTGGCGGTATGCCCATTTCTCTTGTGTCGCGGTTATGGGGTGCAGTGTGGAGGATAGTGCTGCCACTTGCTTTTGTAATGCTGTCTTGGGTTTCATAGCCGTAATGTTTTAGAGGTCAAAAAGACTGGGTTGTGCGATTTGGGGATTGTTCTCGGTGGTTTTCTTTTCGGTGGACTTGGGTCTGCGCATTTTCGCCATTTCCTCGTCACGGAGTTTGTTGATGGCGTCCTGCCGTGCCTGTTCTTTTTCTTCCTCGGTGAGTTCTACCGTATGGTTTACCACCACTTTGCAGTTGATTGGGTTGCCGACCTCAATCTCGCTTTCCTCCCAATAATGGACTGCCATTCCGAAGATTTCATCATCTGCAAAGCCGTTGCAACCGCTTTTCTGCACTTGGTTGATGATGTATGTAACGCAGTCATCCATTGATTTGGCTGGGTTTGCGAACTTGACGGCAAATAGGGCGTCATTCTCCGCGATGCCTTCAAGGTATTCTTTGATAGTGTCGTTGAAGGCTCGTGTGCCTCGGTTTTCTCTTGTGATTGCCATAGTCGTAAATGTTTTTAGAGTGTTAAAATCCAATAGATTACCCCGATTGCGGTAAGGATTGAAATGAGCCAGCCTATTCCCCTCAGTATGGGTCTTGCTATCGCCCACAACGCTATCCCGATAACCGCTCCGATGATGATTGCCACCACCTTGACCGCCCTTGTGATTATGCGGTAATGATAGGAGGATTGGCGAGCTTGCATTGACCTAATATCTTTATGTTTTCCTGTGGCTTTCATATCGGTGGGAGCTTTTTTTTAACCATGCGTCCAAAGACAGTGTGGTTGTATGAGTTGCTTGACACCTGAAAGGCGTGGGGCGGCAAAAGAGGGATGTTCGGGCCTTGATATAAAAAAATACGAGCCGACGCTGGAGGTCTGGAGATTTTTTATGCCAAAGCCAGAAGAATATCCCTTCGCCACACGTTAGGTTAAGGCAAGCAACGCGTACTGACCCACTTGTTGATGGTACGCCTTGTTGAGAAGGCTCCCCCGGATGAAAGACCATGAAAACATAAATCGTCGCCGGCCCGACGGTGGCGGCGATGGATTGGAACACTGAAAAAAGAAAATCGGTGCAGCCCCGCTAAAAAAGAAGTGTGCCGCAATGACGCGGATCTGAAAGACCCGTCATTACGGCACTGTTCTTTTCGGTGGATGCTGTTCAAGCGGTGAGTGAGGGGGCGGTCGTAAAAGTCCTTATCCGGCAATGCGTCCCGGAACACGGACGACAGCCATTCAGTCTTATGGTGACGGCAGCGTCCCCGATGCCATTCCATAAGGCGATGGCCGTTGTTGGTGTTCAGCATTGCCCATAGGCGTGATGCGGTCAACGGGTGTCAGTGGACTTGTCCACCGTCACTTGTTGACGGCATATCGCCGCAGACACGGCAGACCGCCCCGTCTCTCACCACTTTCTATTTATGATTCTATGATAGCTCGTATTTTCTTGGAATAGTCAAAAATTATCCCTAATTTTGTAGCCAACTTACGTAAGTAGGTCGAATTTTAGAAAAATAGCCAAATGATACGAGAATTCTGGACAGAAAATTATCTTTCCATCCGAGACCGTCAATGCTTGAACTTTGAGGCGGTCGGTGACAGCCGTGATTGGATAGGAGCTGAGGTTACCGATGGAATGTCACTTAACAAAGTAGGGGTAATATTCGGTCCCAACGCTTCAGGAAAGTCAAATATGCTGAAGGCATTGAAGAATGTATTCAGACTGCTTTTCATATCCTCAGACAACAGAAACAAGCCGGTATGTTCAGAGGCTCCGTTTGCGCTGACTGCTGACAAACCAACGCGGATGTACGTATCTTTCTATGCCGACAGCATACGCTATGATTATACAATAGTTTATACCATTGACCGTATTATTAGGGAGGAGCTGTTGTATTATCCTAAAAAGAGCAAGTCGTTATTTTATGAAAGGGACTATACAGGAGCCGACAGCCAGTGCCGGATCAAATTCGGAACCAGCGTTGGGATAAAAGGTCGTACTCTTGACACTCTTATGGAGAATACCCTCAATAACCATTCCGTACTATCGACTTATGGGAAAGTGGCTTTGGCGGAGGATGCCTTGAAGTTGGCGACTCTTTATAACTGGATCAAAACGCATATTCATGGAATTGCAGACAACGAACCAGAACTCTCCCAACTCTTGAAAGAAGTCGAGGAAAATCCCCGGAAGAAAAGGTTTTTCCTTGAAATGCTGAAGAAAGCCGATTTCAACATAACGGGCTTTTCTGTGGTATCAAATGGAGATTCAGAAAAGGTGGAATTCGTCAACTCATCAAACGATGGTGTCTTTAGCTTGTCCGAAGCCACACAATCATCAGGCACCATCAAGTATCTGCAAGACCTTAGGTATCTCTATGATGCAATTTCGGGAGAACATATATATATGCTTGACGAACTTGGCGAAGATCTCCATTATGACCTCCTGTTCTATTATATGCAGGTGTTTATTGCCAATTCCGGCAAATCGCAACTATTCTTCACATCACAGGAAATGACGCTGCTTTCGGAGGATCTTTTCAATGATAACCGTCAGACCATCTGGTTTGTAGAAAAATCAGCAGAAACAGCATCTTCTGAATATACACGTGCCGACAAGCTGGGATTGCACAAAAATAATTCGCTATACAATGCCTATCGCATCGGTAAGTTCGGAGCGAAACCGGTTCTGGGTTCTCCTTTCATAAATCTTGATTGAGCCATGCCGAAAGTAAAACGCATTACTACTGTAATCATAGGGGAAGGTCCGACAGAGTATTTCTATCTTAATTCCTTGAAGGATGAATTCAGGGAATTACAGAATATCAAGCCTGATTTTCCAAAAAACACAAGCCTTAGGGAATTGGAAAGGTCAATTGAAGAAGCCGTGTCAATGGGTTATGACAGGATTTTTTGTCTTATTGATATGGACAATAAGAAAAAGGATGCAAAAAGCCTTTCAGATTATCAGAAATTGAAAAATAAATTCCACGGGAAAAGGGTGTCCAAACCCTCAAAAGGCATATCTTACGAGATAACCTTTATTGAGACCGACAGATGCACCGAGTTGTTTTTTCTCTACTATTTTCGATATACCGGGCAGCCTTACAGCGAATCAAAAGATATAGAGAACGAACTTGCCAGAATTTGCGGCTATGAGAAATCAAAGCACTTTTTCTCTACCCATCCGTTACATCAATATTTTCAAAGACAGGGAGGCAGTCTTAAAGAAGCCATAGCAAATTCGAATAAATCCGTGGATAGCCTGAGGCGAGGCTACCGTAATTATACTTATTCCGAAATAGGCGTAATGCTCAAGGAGCTTGGATTGATTCCATAATTTAGGCAATCTTGTCAACCTATAACGGTAATGTAGGACTGCCATAAGTAGAGGCTTCGGTCATAAGGAATCTAAATACTCATCCTCTAATAGGGAAGATTACCACTCATCTTCTTTCAGGAATATTTTAAGGGCAAAAATATGTTTGTATTTTTGTTTGTATGCCTAAATTTGTTTGTATGGGAATATTCCTGAATGGCGTTTTAAGGCCTCAAACGGCGAAATATGTTTGTATTTAGGTCGGTCAACAATGGTTAAATAACTGAAACACAGTGTTAAAACTGTTCTTCAACGAGGACGAGTATTAAGCAGAAATTTCAACGTAAATACCTGATAATCAATGGTCAAACAAAATATAATTTGTTTGGCCATTGGTGTTTTATAGCCCCAAATAGCGTGGTTTGTTTGGCTAAAATCCGATTTTTTAGAGGAAATATTGAGTTTGTTTGTATATAAATCAGTCATTAATCGGAGATGTGGGAATATTGGGAAATACAAACAAATAGGCGACTGTTTTCAACTTATCGGCACAATAAATCCCCAATAAAGTCCCTATACATTCAATATATCGATATCGAACACCAATAATTTCCATTAAAATGTTATTGACATCGCAACCCCTCCTTCGTGTCTTGAAGCATAGGGTGCGAGAAAAATGTTTTTATTATATTGTTTGCGAAAGAATGTCTTTGAAATTACGGGATATAACCAATAGGCTGCCTGAACGCTGAGAATGCCGATTCCTGCGCCCGCCATCACATCTGTCAGCCAATGACGGTTGTTATACATACGGAGGAATCCTGTTCCGGCGGCAACGACATATCCGGCGACACCTATCCATGGAGATGTGTTCCAATACTCGCGCCGTAACAGTTCCGCCCCTGCAAATGCAGTGGCCGTGTGGCCCGAAGGAAAGGAATTCCGGCTACTGCCGTCGGGACGCTCGACTTTTGTCAAACTTTTAATGCCATATACCGAAATCCCGGTCAGGAGATATGCTGTTCCGGCTATGATGGTCATGTCCGCGTATCCGTGCAGACTCCTGACACCGCACAACTTCAATCCGTATGTGGCGGCAAGCGGAGCGAATTGGGTGAAATCATCCACTGTCAGCTGCGAATGAGGATGTTCTTGCAATTCATCACGAGTTTCCGTATTCTGAAATTTCAACCAGTCGCTTTCCAGCCCGATGAATCCGACACCTATAAGCGTAGCAGGGACAACGAGTTGCAACGGTTTGAATTTGTAAGGATTCTTCGGCCCAACATTTGTGTTCATTGCACGGTCGGGAATAGAGTCTGTCATAGTTACGATACTGTCACCGGATACCGGTATTGAATCCAATGACATGGGTTCAGACGCATTTGCCTGAGCTATAAAACCAGTCCAAAAGCAAATAGCCAATAGTATTGAAGTTTTCATACTGAGAATGTTGCGATTTTGCGTGGAAAAATGATTACACCGATTACAGCCGCCACAACAGAAAGTATCATAACAGCCGCCGCCGACAAATACTTGGCAACCTTGATGGCATCGTCATACTGTCCGTCACACACACGGTCAGATAAGATTTCGATGGCGGTGTTAAAAGTCTCGGCGGCGAATACTCCCCCTGATACAATAAGGATTGTCAGCCACTCCATTGAACTGATATTCAATATTGTTCCGGCAAGCAAGACAATAATGAACACGAGGCTGCGCCGTAAAAACTTAATTACGACACAGTCTCCTGTTGGCATAAGCCTATGACAATTGTCAATAGACGGTGTTCTGAGGGTCGAAATTGGTCCAGCCCTTCATCCAGTTGTCGGAAGCATCGCGGAAGGCTCCGATATAACCGCCTTTGCCGTCGCTGATTGCCGTCATGGGGCAACAGTTCTGTCCTGTCATGAAGGGATCGGAAAGATTGAGCGCGGATTCGTCCATAACGCGGTTTCCTGAGCCGCCGAGGAAGAAAGTGTGAGAGAACGAGAATTGAGTGTGGTCTTCTGTTCCCGTCAGGTAATCGAAAAGATAGTCGCTGTACTCCTTGTTCTTGTCGGTGCCTATGGCATCCATTCCGGCGAAAACTATGTTTTCAAGTTTGAAGTCGCCGGACTTGGCGTAAGAAACGGACTGTCCTTTCTCGCCGTCGATTATCACGCCGATAGGCCAACCGATTGCAAGAGTGTTGGAGATGTTGAGCTTGCTGCTGCGGCGAATCTGGAAGGCAGCCTGAAAACGACCGAGCTTTGACCCGTTGTCGGGGAACATATTGCCGGCAGTTATATACTCGCTGCTATTGACGAACCCCGAGTTCTTGGCTGTTTTGGGCCCGACAAATGTGACATTCCGGAAATGCGCCGAAGTGAAAGGAGTTGTTTCGGCGCCGCTGGCGTTGTTGTCACTCTCGAAGCCGTTTGACTGCGAGGTATCGGCGATGCGAGGGTCACGCACGGAGAGGCAGTAGCTCACTTCGCCGTCGAAACCATTGTCGGTGTCGAAGTCATCATCCCAGCCCTTGTATGCGACGAGATAGGAGCATTTTGCCGATCCGCCGAACCACTCGAAGGAGTCATCGTTGGAGTAAGACACCTGTATGTGGTCAATCTGAGTGCCGCTGCCAACGGAGCCGAATGTGACGCCGTTTATCTCTTTGTCAGTGTCGAAAGGATAGCCTGCGAACTCCACGCGGATGTAGCTGTATATGCCGGAATTGTCGGCTTTGTTGTTGCCTCCGTGGATTGTGGTGGGTCCGCCCTCAATCTGCATCGTACCCTGATTGTTGAGTCCTTTGCCGCAGACTATCAGGCCGCCCCAATCGCCGGGACGACGCTGACCGGGAGCCTGTGCCGAGGTCATGACGATAGGCTCGTCTGCCGTACCCTGCATCTTGCAGTATCCGCCCGGCTCGACGATGAGCGCAGCCATCGTACCCTTGTCGCCCTTGATGACCGTTCCGGCCGGGATGGTGAGGCGGGCGCCTTCATCGACATACACCCAGCCTTTAAGAAGATAAGTGCCTTTTGCGAGGGTCACATCACCCGTGAAGTGGAAGTTCTGGGTGCCGTTGCCGAGCTCATTGCCGTTGAATACGATTCCGGCGCTGTATGCGACATTCCCCTTATAGGTCACATCGGGATTTGCCGGATCGGGGGTCGGCTCATCGTTGTCGGATGAGCAGCTTGCGGAGAGAAGGCTCAGGGCGCAAGCCATCGCCATCATGAGATGACGGAAGGTCTGTTTTTTTGTTCTTTCCATTGAAATTGGTTTTGGTTTAACTTATGTCATGAGATGACTTTCTTAGAAACTGTATGTTATTGACAGATTGAAATTTCGTCCCGGCTTGTAGCTGCGGGTTATTTCCTCGATACTCTTGTTTTTACCGAGGACTTCTACTTCCTCGATCTGCTTGAACAGATACCGCTCGGCAAGAACATCACGCACTGAGGCTTTCAACTCCCAATGACCGAATTTCTTGCCAAACGATATGTCCAAAGAATTGCGCGGCATCTCGTAGGAGTTTGGGATATTGCGGGCGTTCCCGTCAGCACCTGTTCCGTATTTGTTTCCCACGCCGACGATCCGTTTGCCGATGCGGTTATAGAGGACCGCCGCCGACCATCCGTCGCGGTTGTAGAACAGGCCGATATTGATCAGATATGGAGACTGTCCCTGCATCGGACGGTCGATGTTGTTGCCCTTGTCGAATGTCACTGTGCTCTTGATCAGCGAGCCGTTGAACGAAAGACTGAAATCGTCAAGGCCGATAAATCCGAGGTTCTTGCGGATGTCCACTTCGAAGCCGTAATTGTCAGCCCCTTTTGCATTGATATAGGAGTAGATAAGATCTGTGCCTCCGGCAACGGTATATGTCCATTCAATCGGATTGGTGAATTTCTTGTAGAACAGTGCCACCGAAACAATCTCGTTTCTTGACGGATACCATTCATATCTCAGGTCTATGTTCTGAATATATGCGGCCTTGAGGTCATAATTGCCCATCACGCTGCTTCCGAGGTCAAAATCGTAATAAACTGTAGGTGCAAGTTCCCGGAATTCAGGACGGTTGGTGGAACGTCCGTAGGCGGCTCTTACCTGATGCATGTCGTTGAAACGGTAGCTTACGTTTACCGACGGGAAGAAATCCTTATAGTAATAATGGGTGTCCTGAAGACTCTCTTCCGACTGGCGGGTATTCATTCTCAACAGTTGATCGACATATTCATATCTTACGCCACCGTAGATTGTAAATGAACGCCACGGTATGTTGACACCGACATATCCGGAAAGCTGGCGGTTGCTTGCCTTGTAGCTGTTCAGGAAATTGACATTCTCGTACAGATAGAGCTTGTCAGGGCCATAGTTCTCAGGTATCAGCACCTCACCGGCAACATCCGGATTGAACATGAATCCGTCCGGCAGGTTATTGTCGGGCTGCCAGCCGTATTGGAATTCGCGGACATCGTATGTCCTGTTACGGTATTCTCCATATAGACCGGCCTTCAGTACCGGTTTTACCGCTCCGAAATCAAACTCATGGCGATAGTTGGTGTTGAGTGATGCCGTGTTTTCCCTCAGTCTCGTAAATTCACGGCTTATGCGGTATATCCCCATTCTTTGGTCGGTGCGGTCTGTGAGCTGAATCAGCCGTCTGTCCGGCATGTCCCGGTCGGAATAGGCATATCCCGCGCTCCAGTCCCAGAGCGAAGATGAACTGAACTCATGGCGCCCTGTAAATTGGGTGTTGAACGTGTTGCGGGTGGAATAATAATATTCCATATCGCGGATATTGTCAGGCTGCGAGTTAAAGCCCTCGCGGTCGGAATAACGGGTCTTGACGATTCTGTTATAGATGTTTTTCCATTCAAAACGGTGTCTGTCGGTTTGCGGGAGGAAGGATAGATTAAGAAGTGCGCCGATTTTGCGGTCGTTTGTATATTGATTGTCAGTCGCTTTACGGAGATATACGGGACTGTCTTTGGTCACATCGTATGGCCCGTAAAGGGAATTTTCCATGTCGAGGAGAGTGCGGTATGCGTCGGAATAGTTTATGCTTGCCAGTAATCCGAGAGATGACCCGGACTCAAATCTCCAGCGGTTGCTGTAAGAGGCGTTGACTTTCAGATCGCCTATCGGCTTTTTACCATAGACTTCCCAGTCGTTGTTGAATCCGTTGTTGAGCGGATCGATACGGTTTCGGAAACCTGAATAAGTCAATAATGGAGAATCAAATCCACCTGAATAGCATTTGCCTCCGCCTTTATAGTATTTGAAATTGCGGAAATGTGTCATGTCATTGAACGAGGTGCCGACAGAGATGTCAAATCCGCTTTTCGCCGGTTGATACTTGGTCCTTACCATCACGAATCCGCCGGTGAAATCCGACGGGTATTCAGGCGCGGGACTTTTCACAATCACTATGTTGTCAAGCTGTGAACTCGGTATTATGTCGAATGAGAACGCTCTCGAATCTGCTTCCGAGCTTGGCACCGCGCCGCCGTTGAGCCACACATTGTTATATCTTTGGGAGAGTCCCCGCACCATCACGAATTTGTCGTCCATGATGGAGATTCCCGGCACACGGCGTATCACTTCCGAAGCGTCTTTGTCCTGAGTCCTGGCTATCTGCTGGGCCGACACTCCTGTCTGTACCACATCGCTCTGTTTCTCTTCCTCAATCATGGCGGACTCGGTGTCCTTTCGTGCGACAGCGGTAACAGTCACTTCTGCCAGAGATGTGGCGTTCGGATTCATGGGGATGTCCAATGTTATTATCTCATCTCCAGCTGGGATCTGTCGTGTTATCACGGTGTCCCTGTAACCGATGTACTTCACGGAAAGATTATGCTTCCCTGCCGGAAGTCGGAGGGAATAATTGCCGTCAATGTCTGTTGACGTTCCCTTGTTGCCGGGGTTCGCCATGACAGATGCGCCTATCAGCGGCTCGTCAGTGCCGCCGTCATACACCGTCCCTTTTATTATGCCGGCCTCCATGTCGGCATAACATGTGGCGAGGGCTGCAAGTGTAAGACTTAGCGGTAATCTTTTCAAATTCATATAAAACTGCGTTATCTTTTCGACGGCAAAATTACGGTCGGATTGTTTCATGGATTTTGCAGATTTATTGAACTATTATTAAATTGGCTGATATTATTAAAGTTTCATTAAACTTTTGACGTATGGTCCTGTAATTTGAGTAATTTCGTACTGGTCAGTTGACTCCGCCCCCGGCATCGGGAATGTGCGTTTTTGGCGGATTCATCTGAAATCACTATCTTTGCAGGTGGATAAATCTGCGTCTACGCGTTGGGGCGTAATGCAGACCATCACAGATTATACCGACACAATAAACACAGATATATGAGAAGGATAGCGATAGCGATAGTGGCGCTGGCGACGGCGCTGGGAGCCGCTGCCGACGGGCTGCGGGGCAAGTGGAACGGCACCCTGCAGGCCGGAGGCATGAAGCTGCGGCTGTCGGTGAGCGTCCGCGCCGACAGCACGGCCACTCTCGACTCGCCCGACCAGGGAGCCTTCGGCCTCCCCGCCCAGGTGCAGCATCTTGGCGCCGATTCCCTGAGCCTGGCGCTGCCGCAGCTGCAGGCGTCGTATAACGCCCGGCTGAAGGACGGCAGGCTGTGCGGCACTTTCCGCCAGGGCATGCTCTCCCTGCCGCTCGACATGGAGAGGGCGCAGCTCGAGCGCCCGCAGACGCCCATGCCCCCATTCCCGTACGTCACCGAGGAGGTAGTGATTCCGAACGCCAGTGCCGGGGTGACTCTGGCCGGCACGCTCACGCTGCCCGAGAACTTCGACCCGGCGCAGACGCCAGTGGCTGTCTCTTATACACATCTCCGAGCCCACGAGACTACG
>ENA-OYYT01000152-OYYT01000152.1-human-gut-metagenome-genome-assembly--contig:-NODE-152-length-40655-cov-21.725739_pt1 | contig 40655 bp, 35 predicted proteins | sample MGYA00243251_ERZ653453 | MGnify/ENA primary metagenome ERZ653453 (study PRJEB26926, sample SAMN06165174) | human gut metagenome | biome: ENVO:00009003; feature: ENVO:2100002; material: ENVO:00002003...
TTCAAATACTCGATTCTCACGGTCTTTCAATTCCAATTTCTTTTTCAGCGGCCTTGCGCTGGACAGGGGAGAACTGGTATGTTTTCTGGGAGACAGGTATGTCAATGAAGAGAAACTCATGACATCTGCATTGATGGGACGTGAGGCCAGGTTTCCGTTCGGCGTATTCCATTTGGCCGCGCGGATGCGTGTCCCGGTACTGCTCTATTTTTCAGTACGCGAGCCGCACATGACCTACCGCTTCTCATTTTCAATGATTGAACAGCCCGAACATAGGAAAGATGCGGAAAGCATTGTCCTTGAGCAATTTGTACGGGCATTGGAAAAAGAACTTGCAGCGCATCCTGAACAATGGTACAATTACTATGATTTCTGGGGATTGCGAAATAATTGAACCTCTGATTATTATGGACAAGAAATATAACGGGTACCGGATGTCGGCCGCTGATGCCCAACGAGTTGCACATCAGATTGCATTTGCGCCGATTGTCTTTCAGGTCAGCCGCCTGATGATTAAATATGGTATTTTCGCCATGCTGGAAGAAGCGGGCCGAAAAAATCCTGCTGGCCTTACCGTCGCTGAAATCTCCTCAGCGTCAGGTGTTTCAATGTACGGGACCAAGGTTCTTCTGGAATCTTCTCTCACGGCCGGAACGGTATTTTACAACGACGGTCGTTTCACTATTTCCAAGATAGGGTGGTTCCTGCTGAATGACCCCATGGTGAAAGCTGACATTGACTTCAACCATGACGTGAACTATAAGGGAATGTTCCATCTGGACGAGGCGATAGAGACAGGGAAACCTGCCGGGCTCAAGGAACTTGGAAACTGGCCGACATTGTACGAAGGGCTCTCCTCATTTGAGCCGGAAATCCAGAAAAGCTGGTTCGGATTCGACCATTTCTATTCGGACAATTCTTTCGAAGAGGCTCTGTCACACGTGTTTGCAACCAATCCGGCTTCGATTCTCGACATCGGCGGAAATACGGGAAGATTTGCGTTGAAGTGCGTTTCCGAATATGCTGATGTCAATGTTACCGTCATGGACCTGCCTCAGCAGATCGGTATGCTGGAGAAAAACATTGACGGTAAACCTGGAGCTGAACGGATACATACCCACGCGGGCGACCTCCTCAAGCCTGAGACGGCGATTCCTGGCGGTTTCGACGTGGTGTGGATGAGCCAGTTTCTGGACTGCTTTTCCGAGGAACAGGTCGTCAGCATATTGTCCCGCGTCGCGAAGAGCATAACTGCTGATATCCAGGTATTTATCATGGAAACATTGTGGGACAGGCAGAGGTTTGACACAGCCTCGTTCGACTTGGCGCAGACCAGCGTCTATTTCACGGCGATGGCGAACGGAAACAGCAAGATGTTCTTCAGCAAGGACCTCGAAAACATGATTGGCAATGCCGGTCTGAAGATTGTGGAAATTATTGATAATCTGGGATATGGACATAGTCTTATCCGTTGTGTCCTGAAATGAAATGCTGAAAGGAAAGGTTTACATATCTGCCGCGGCGATGATAACTTCGCTGGGTGAAGGCGTGCCTAGGAACATGGATGCGGTTCTGCGTGGCGAAAGCGGCGTGAAACTGTGCACGGATCCGCGCGTCACGCAATCTTCCGTGATGGCCGGGATAATTCCCGAGGCTGTCTATACAGCTCTCCGCGCAAAGTATGGCGTAGAGTATACGCGTGCGGAACTCCTTGCAGCTGAATGTGTCAAGAATGTTCTTGCTGACGCTCCGGATGGCCGTACAATGATGATTGTCGCTTCCGCCAAGGGCAATGTTTCCCTTCTGGTAGGCAGATGCGGGGAAGGCCCTCGGGTTCCGGCAGATGACGACCCGCTGCTTTTCGGGCAGATGGCATCTCGAATAGGGGCGATGACCGGATTTCCGGCTGCGCGCATCCGGGTCATTTCCAATGCCTGCATATCCGGCGTTTCAGCCATCGTAATCGCCAGAAGAATGATCCTTTCGGGCGTTTGTGACAATGCGGTCGTAGTCGGGGTGGATACACAGAACCGGTTCATTACCAGTGGTTTCGCTTCGTTCAAATCATTGAGCGATGAGGTCTGCAGGCCTTATGATGCATCGCGCTGCGGCCTGAATCTGGGCGAAGCATGCGGGGCAATCCTTCTGACAAGGAACCGCCGCTCAGAAAATGACGTGGCAATTTCAGGCGGAGCGATAACCGATGACGCGAACCATATTTCAGGCCCGTCCAGAACCGGTGACGGATTGTATTTCGCAATGCGCCGGGCCATGGATGAGGCAGGGGTGCTTCCGCAGCAGCTTGATATGTTGCAGATGCACGGCACCGCCACGGCTTACAATGATGAAATGGAATCGAAGGCAGCCTCGCTTGCCGGACTGCAAGATGTTCCGGCCCAGAGCCTCAAGCCGTATTTCGGCCATACGATGAGCGCTTCGGGAGTCATTGAAACAATCATTGCCGCAGAGGAATTGAAAAGAGGTGTTTGTGCCGGAACGGCAGGCTTTTCCGAGTTGGGAGTGCCAATGCCGTTGAACGTGTCCTCCGCGAACCGCGAATTGGCCGAAAACGCTGTCCGTCATTGTCTTAAAACGGCTTCGGGATTCGGCGGGACCAATGCTGCGGTGGCGTTGGAATCGGGCGGCAGTGGTGACGGCGAAGTCGGAGGATTGGTGGATATTGCTGTCCGTGAATGCAGGGAGGTGGTAATCGGCGACGGCAGCGTGAATGTGGACGGTGAAGTGGTTTTTGCTGATGAAAATGCTGACTATCATGCGTTTATTCGAGATGCGTTCAAGGCCGGGGGAGGGCAGAACATGAAGTTCTACAAGATGGATGATTTCTGCAAGCTGGCATATGTCGCTGCTGACAGGCTGCTGGAGGGCATTGACTTCGGCGAGGAAGAATGCGGAATGGTTTTGTCTGGCCGTTACGGCTGTCTCGATACGGATATGAAACATCAGCAGGTTATTGATAGTGAGGGAGATGCGGGTGCCAGTCCTGCCGTGTTCGTATATACTCTGCCGAATGTAGCGGCCGGAGAAGTTTCTATCCGGCATCATATCAAAGGGGAAAATACGTGGTTCTGGTCGGATGACAGGCAGATGCGCGACATCCGTCAATATGCCGGAATGATGATGGCTGCACAGGGCCTGAAATATTGTATAATAGGATATTTCGACAGCATTGCAGGCAAATATGAGGCTGTGTTCAAACTTCTGGAGCGGCAGAACTGACATCTTGCAGTTGCAGCGGATTATGGCTATTTTTGTGAGAATTAATTTGAAATCTATATGGACGAGCTGATAGAAAAACTGAAAGCGCAACTCATTGACGCGCTGAACCTTGAAGAGATTACGCCTGAAGACATTGACCCGGAGGCTCCGCTTTTCGGTGAAGATGGTCTGGGTTTGGATTCAATTGATGCTCTGGAGATTATACTCCTTCTGGATAAGGATTACGGCATCAAGTTGAAGAATCCTGCCGAAGGGAAGCAGGTGTTCTATTCGGTCAAAACGATGGCTGACTGTATCAGGGCTAATCAGAACAAATAATCTTGAGCCGGAATGTATACGTGAGCGGGGCCGGCGTGGTTTCGGCTGCCGGGAGCAATCTTGGGGAAATTGTCTCCAGTATGCTCCGGGGATGTTCGCGTCTTTCCAAGCCGGAACGTATTGAAACTCGTGTCGATTCCCCGGTAGGAGAGGTGCATCTGTCTGATACTGAGCTTAAAACGGAACTTGGTGTCAATCCGGATGAGATTGTAAGCAGGACTGTTCTTCTGGGCCTGAAGGCTGTCAAGGAGGCTGTGCAGGATGCTGCTTCGAGAGGCGTGACTCTTGGTGATAGAACTGTCTTCATATCAGGTACTTCCGTAGGAGGAATGGACTTGAGCGAAGTGTTCTGGTCGGCGCATCGTCAGAATCTGGAGGAAGGGAATGCGGAACTCCTTAAAATGCATTCGCCCGGTGCCGTGACTTCTGCCATGGTGAAATTCCTTGTGAACCAGGATATTATAGATGAGCCGTCCCTGGTGTCGACCGTCAGTACAGCATGTTCTGCCGCCGGCAATGCCATAATGCTGGGAGCCAGAATGATACGCCATGGTATGGCTGACTGCGCCATCGTCGGCGGTGTGGATTCCCTGTGCCGTTTTACATTGAACGGCTTCAATTCGCTCCGCATCCTGGATCCGGAAATCTGCCGTCCGTTCCGTGAAGACCGCGCGGGCCTCAATCTTGGTGAAGGTGCAGGTTATCTGGTACTTACGGCTGAATCTGACCGTCCTTACTGTAAGGTTTCGGGCTGGGGCAATGCCAATGAGGCGTATCATCAGACGGCCAGCACGCCTGAGGGAATAGGGCCGGGATTGGCAATGAAGGCCGCATTGGAACTTGCGGAGCTGGAACCGGGTGAAATCGGCTTTGTGAATACCCATGGTACCGGAACCCAAGTGAATGACCTTGCCGAGAGCAATGCCATGTTGCGGGTTTTCGGAGGCTGCGTTCCGCCGTTCAGTTCCGTAAAGCCGTTTATCGGGCATACGCTTGGCGCGTCCGAAGGAATTGAAGCGGCTTTGGTGTGCAAGGCGTTGGAAACCAATGATTTTGGGTTTATGCGACAGGTGAAGCGGGGGAGACCTGTTGACGAAACCGGTCTGTTGCCTTATGACGGAATCGGGTTGTTGCATGCGAATCATGCCATGTCTTCGGCATTCGGTTTCAGCGGCAATTGTGTATCATTGATATTTTCCAGAGTATGAGCAAGTTGATGATAATTCCGGAGAAGCCATGTTATATAGCCGGTGCGGCGGCGCTGCCTTTGTCCGCGGCTGAACCTGACTATAAACCGGTGATAACCGATGCCAATTTGCGGCGCCGTATGGGGCGGCTCCTGAAAATGTCCGTGTATTGCGGCTTGCAGGCGCTGGGTGATGTTGCATCCGAGGAAGTGGCTGGTATCGTGACGTTTACGGGGATGGGCTTCATGAAAGATACCGTCTCTTTCGGCAACAGTATTTATGACCGTGACGAGGAACTTCTGAATCCGTCACCTTTCATGCAGTCCACTTTCAATACAGCATCCGGCTACATCGCATTGATAAGAAAGATAAGGAGTTACAATACCACCTATGTCCAGCATGCGTCCGGTTTCATGGCATCATTTGCCGATGCCGTCATGCTTCTGGATGAACATCAGGGGCAGCATGTGCTTGTCGGAGGATTCGACGAGATTACACCGGAAGTGGATGTGCTGCGCCGTCGTCTGGGGCTGTATCGTGCTGACAATGGCGATTTTATGCCTCTCGGTGAAGGTGCCGGCGCTCTGCTTCTTTCTTCAGCAGGAGGCTCTGCACGGATTTTGGGCATGGCTCCGGCGTCCTGTCCTGTGGATGAGTTCGTTTCAGCATGTTACGGACACGGGATGGTTTACGATACCGTCCGTTGCAGCAGCCTTGTTTCCGAATATGGCGCTTTCGGGTCAATGCTTCCCGTCATCATCGCCGACCGCCTCTCCACTAATGGCTCCGGTCCGATGACACTGTACGTGGACGATGTCAATCCTGACGGCGTCATGGCATTGATTTCCAATGATATTGCATTGTAATTCCCTATGTCGGCGCTCGTTATCATCTGCATTGTCCTGTCTGTCTGCGGTTTCCTTTTCTGGGCATCCGCAAGTATCAGGTCTGGCGTGTATCTGAAGGCTTTTTGTCGTGAACGTGCAACCGGGAAAGTAGTCTATCTGACCTTTGACGACGGCCCGGTCCGGGGTGAACGATATGCCGATGTTTTGCGCAATACGACTTGCACCACCGGGGTCCTGGACGTTTTGCGTAAACATGGAGCCTGCGCAACCTTCTTTATCATAGGCAAGAATATTTCCGGAAACGAAGATATTGTCCGTCAGGCGCTTGCGGATGGACATGAACTTGGCATACACTCGTGGAGCCACGAGAATATGTTTCCGCTTTACTCTGCGTCGCGCATGAACGAGGATATTCTACGCTGTAAAAAAACTCTGGAAGCATTGTCCGGCGAAGAGGTCCGGCTTTTCCGTCCACCTTTCGGCGTTGTAAATCCAACGATTGCCCGCTCCGTAAAACTCCTAGGTCTCCAAACTGTCGGCTGGAGCATAAGGAGCTTTGACACAATGCATTGCGACCGCCCAGACTGGGAATCCCGCGTGGCTGACCGCATCATGCGCCGCCTCCATCCCGGCGCCGTCATCCTCCTCCACGACCGCCTCATCGCCGCCCCGTCGCTCCTATCCACCCTCCTCGACCGCCTCACCGCCGCCGGCTACCGCTTCGACCGCCCGCTGCCGAGGTAAGTTTGGTTCTGCTACGGGGTCCTGAATATCGTGGGTCTGCGCATGCATCGTTTGCTAAACCTGCACCGTTTGCTAAATCTGGACCCTTTGCTAGACCTGGACCGTTTGCTACGCCTGTTTTTGAACAAGTTGGCAGCCTGTTATTTTGCTAAATGCCTGTCTGTTAGTGAAATGCGTAAACAAACCCATGCCAAGTCTCATGAAAAAACATGGGACTTGGCATGGCATCTTGTTAGGTATTGTGCTTCTAACGGTCTGATAATCAGTAAACAATCCGAATTATGTGAGCTATTCCCTCCTGCCAACTTGTTCAGTTGTAAGTTGCAGAAATGGCTCCGGAATATGTAAGTTGATTATTTCAACGAAAAATGGTAACTTCACAAATTATAGAAATCACCACGCTATGGCAAATAAAGAACCCGGATACGTTTACATCCTCACAAATCCCAGTTTCAGAGAAGATTGGGTCAAGATAGGCAAAAGCTCCCGTCCTGTCGATATCCGCTCAAAGGAGTTGGATAATACGGCCGTGCCACTTCCGTTTGAAATCTACGCCACCCTCCAGACCTTGAAATATGACGTCGTGGAGAAAAAGATTCACAAGGCCATTGACCGTCTGACGGATCTCCGCATCCGTCAAAACCGCGAATTTTTCAATATAAAACCTGAACTCGCTCTCGAAATTTTCAAAGATGAGGCAATGATTCTGGATGATGCCGTCATTACGATGTACGAGAACAATCAGCCGATAGTTTCCAAGTCGGACACTCCGTCCTTACCATCAAAGCAGGTTATGACTCATCGCCCTCGTTTCAAGTTCAGTATGGTCAACATTCCTGTAGGCGCTGAACTGGTCTTCATCCCAACAGGATATAAAGTCAACGTTGCAAGTGACGATCAGATTGAATATGAGGGTCGCATTTACAAACTTTCTCCTTTTGTCGGCACCTTCATGCCCATAGAGAAACGCAATACCTCTGGAGCATATCAGGGACCAAAGTTCTTTACATTTAAAGGGGAAATTCTGGATGATATCCGCAAAAGGATTGAATCAACATCCGAGTTTTCTGAGGAATAATCAGCTTGAAGCCTTGCTGGAGATGCCATTTGCAAAGGAAGAAGAAGAGATCAGGAAGAAGAAAAATCAATAGAATATGACGTTAGAAGAAATACTGGCTCGCAAAGAATGTCAGACGTTTGATTGCAAGAGCATACAGATTGACCCGAAAGCGTTAGCGATACCCATTGTGGCTATGGCTAATGCCGATGGTGGTGTGCTTGCTATTGGAGTTTCTGACAAGACTCGCAGAATAGAAGGAATTGATGGTAACGAAGAGAGATTGAATGAGTTGCTTCGCGTTCCTTTTGATTTCTGTAAACCGTCTGTAAGAGTTCGGTGCGAGTATTTGTCATGTTCTGATTACGAGGGTGGAGACAACCGCATTCTGCTTATGCACATTCCTGCAAGCGTTCAACTTCATACCAACCAGGCTGACGAATGTTTTATGCGTGTAGGAGACAAAAGCAAGAAACTCAATTTTGATGAGCGTATGCAACTTCTCTACGACAAAGGCGAACGTTACTACGAAGACAAAGATGTTTATGGTGCCACTATCGATGACGTTGACATGAATCTTGTGGGTGAATATATGAATGTCATAGGCTATGGAAAGTCTGGCATGGAGTATCTGAGAGAAAATAATGATTTTGTCACCGAGAAAGATGGACAACAGAAGGTAAGTACTGCTTGCATCCTACTATTCGGAAAGAATCCACAGCGTTTCTTTCCTCGTGCTCGCACTCGTTTTATCCGCTATGAGGGTAAAGAAGAAAAAGTGGGTACGGAGATGAATGTCATCAAGGACGTGACATTCGAGGGAACCATCCTTCAACAAGTGCGCAGTACGATTGACTATCTGGAAACACAGGTTCGTGAGCACTCGTTCCTTGGAGAAGACGGTCGGTTTATTACCAATCGCAACTACTCAAAATATGCAATCCAAGAGATGGTGGTCAATAGTTGCTGTCACAGAGCATATAACATCAAGGGAACAGAGATTCAGATAAAGATGTTCGACGACCGTATAGTCTTTGAGACTCCAGGCGATTTGCCGGGACTGGTGCGACCGGACAATATTCGCCACACTCACTTCTCTCGTAATCCTAAGATTGCCCAATTCCTCAAGGCATACAAGTATGTCAAGGAGTTTGGCGAAGGCATTGACCGTATCTGCAATGAGTTGGAAACAAAAGGTTGCACCATCCTGTCATTCCACATTGACGCATTCATTCTAAAGGCAACATTGATGGCGGAGTGGACCACTGAAAAGGAGTTTGATAGCCCAAGTGCCGCCCAAGTGCCGCCCAAGTACCGCCCAAGTACCGCCCAAGTGGAAAAATTAGTGGCAGTTATGAACGATGATTATGTTGATGTCCCTGAGATGATGAAACTATGTGGAATTGTCAGGCGTAAAACAATGCAAGATAGTTATATTGCCCCTGCTCTAACAGACGGCAGCATTGAACGAAAATATCCGGAACAGCCTAATCATCCAAAACAGATGTATAGCCTTTCTGAAAAGGCAAAGGCATGGAAGAAAACAAACAATTGAACGGATGAGAAGACTGTCTCAAAAGTGAAATATTGTCTCTGGACCCTTTGCTACGCCTGTTTTTTTTGAACAAGTTGACAGCCTGTTATTTGGATAAATATCTGTGTGTCAATTAATTGCGTAAATGTGCCCATGCCAAGTCTCATGAAAAAACATGGGACTTGGCATGGCATCTTGTTAGGTGTTGTGCTTCTAATGACCTGATAATCAGTAAATAATCCGAATTAAGTGAGCTATTCCCTCCTGCCAACTTGTTCAGTTTTAAGAGGCAGAAACAGCTCCGGAATATGTAAGTTGACGTTTGCAAAAATAGTCGTCAGCCTGCGATAATCTGTGAAAAAATCTGTATATTCGCAGATGTCCCACTGTGGGGATGACAAAGAAATAACACGTGCCTTGGTTCGTTAAAATCGCCAATTCTATCGAATGTATATACGAGGCACAGCGGACAGCCATATATGGGTTGTCTAGTCTGTGCGTATATACTGGTGTTTGGCGATACCTGACGGACGACAGACTGGGCAACCTTTCTTTTGTTGCAAATTTAACCAATTAACCCATAATATTATGGATGCAGAAAAGACAAACAAAAGTATTATGACTATCCGCACGGTTCTTGGCCTGGCAGGTCTGGACATCACGAAGAGAATCAAACTTGTGCGCCACAAAGACAGCCGTGATGCCATAACGATAAATGGCAAGACCGTTGTCGGCAACCCTTATGATTGGTATCTGAACGACAGGAAAAAGTTCATCGCATACCAAAGCGAGCAGCACAAGGACATATTCAAGGACGTTGACTATGTCGTTTCTTTCATAGGAGAGGACGGTACTCTGGCCAGGATGGTGGGCGTGTATCATATTCTTGGACGTGACACGGAGAGGGAGAATCTGACAGGCGTTGACAAATTTTGCTACAAGATGGTTGAACTTGATGGCTTTGATGAACTCAACGAGCGTGTCATCGTGGATTGGGGAGACTCGGCAAGGACATTTCATCAATGGCTCGACAAAAACGATAAGAACATCGTGGCAATTGAGAGAAAAGGCTTCGACTGGGTATGCCCGGACTACGAGGAAATCAACTTGACCTATGGAGAGCTGTCCCATATCATTAATGAAAGCTTGGATGTGTGGAAACGAAAACTTACGGTCGTCAATGGCATCTATGTGATTTCAGACCGCAAGACAGGCAAGCTATATGTCGGCTCCACCTACAACCGTGACGGAATATGGGGACGATGGGAAGACTATGCAAGGACTGGACATGGCGGAGACGTGGAACTTGCAAATCTTATTGCGGAAGATCAGGATTACGCCAAGGACAATTTTGTCTGGTCGATACTCCAGACGTTGCCGTTGAATGTCAGCGACATTGAGGCCATTAGGGTGGAGACACTTTGGAAGAACAAGTTAGGCAGATCAGTCTGCTTACTTAACAGAAATTGAAATTTCATAGAGATTTTTCGATAAACTGCCGAACTTTGGCAGTAACTCTAACTATATTATATTTGCCGTGTTGAAAGGTTGAAAGTCGCCAATTTGGCAAACGACTGCTTCGGCATCTTTCATTAAATTTATAGTGTGCACAAGTTGGGTATAGCCCAGCTACGTCTATAAAGCCTTTCAACATCTTTTTCATCATTTCCACTAAAACATCATTTATTATGGAACCAACAAACATTAAGGTTAGGGAATACGTTGGTGTTTACCACGATTCCAAGGATGGCAGTTTTCACTTCGACACGATCTCTGCCGAGGAGTACGACACGGCCAAGCAGGATTCATCTGCAAGCAAAAGCCTGTTTCATAGGATGTTGGATAAGGGCAAGCGGAACTTATCACCTGATTTGATGGCCGCATTCATTGTTTCGCCAAATGGCTTTACGGCAACCAGTAATAGTTGCGAGCATGATGACCCACTTGACGATACAATACTCTATGTGTCCGGCATTGTGATTCTGTCAAAATGCAATGGCATAATATACGATGTGCTGTATGATTTCATGGCGATTAATGCTGTGGAGCGAGGAGCAAAGTTCATCCGTGTTGAGGTTGACCTGAAAGCATCCAATGACTTGAACACAAATCTTGCAAGCCATTTGGCTAATGACGAGGATTCTGATTACAGGCTCGTTGATTCCGATAGCAAGTCAGCATACTTTGAAGCGAAACTATCTGACTTTGAAGAAGAATAAAATTTTTACACCATGAGAAGATTCTTTAAGTTGTTCATTAATCTTGACGAGTTACATGTCGGAGGAGACGAGTCTTTGCTCAAAGCCGAACTTGAAAAGGGATGTATCAGATGCCTTGGAGCTCATCTGGTAAGATTTATAAGATGTTGTGTGTCAAAGAGTCCGTATCACTGGTCAACCAGTGTACAGGGCAAAGCAAGCTGCGAGCGATGATTGACTAATACACAAGAGTGAGTTCAAACAGCAGCGGAGGTTTTTTGTCCGTAGCAGATGAGACGTATGATAGTCGCTTGCATAATTGAAGAAACTAATGAAAGTGAATAAAAATAGCATTATGAAAAAAGAGTTTTTGTTTATTATCTCCTTTGTGTTGATAGCTGGATGCAATCATACAGAAAACAAGGGCTTTTGCGGTTATTATCTCGGTGATAGCTATTCTGAGATACGTAGGCAGTTAAAAGACGAAGGTGTTTCCTATGATGAAGACTATGTGGATGATTCGAAAATAGTACAGTTTTTGGAGTTTAAGTCGAAATACAATGACAAAATCAATAGGGTTGAAATAAGACATGTGACAGGGAGTGATGAAATATCTATGATTTCTACGAAATTATATTCAACATTTGATGATAATTCAGAATCTTATTGGAAGTATCAATATTCTAACTATAAAGAGCGCGAGAAGTTGAGAAAGAAGTTGGACGAAAAGAACTTGGAAACTTTGAAAAAGATATTTAACGAATGCTCCAAGTGGGAATTAGATGTAACTAATAGTCACTACTCCAGTCCGGACAATTACCTTGCACATTTTAAGGAGGCAGAATATCCGGTTATATTTACATATAATAGGAATTCGTCTGGAACACTGAAATTTATGATTGTTGTAGATTGTAGTTCTCTTTGGAAAGATAATTTGTCTGCAATCGCTATTCTTGTGAATTGGAAACAAATGCAGCCTTACATAAAAATATTCCCATAACCTAAAGAAAATATTATGATAAGTATTGAAGTGACACTAAGGATTGCGCTTTGAAGCGCACACTGGTCAAAAAGACCTTGACCGCATAAACACAAAACATACAAAGGCGTTGGAAATGATTATAAAAGCGGGCTATGAGAACTATATCTGACAAGGAACTGGCGAAGTTGCTCCGCTCCGATGAAATGGTCTATCTTTTGGACGACACTGATGAAATCGCATGGGGATTTCTCGGTGATGGAAAGAACCGTAGAAGAGTGGTGAGCAAGGCAAAGGGAAGAGAGCCTTTTGAGCACAATCCCAAGCAGCCGAACTCCAACAGTATGATCCGTGCCTATCTGGCAAATGAGGTGATGACAAAGGAGGAATTTGAAAACTACTGAATATGGATAAGATTGACATATTAAAGATTTGTCAATCGGCAGGTTATACGGAGGGGACACTTATCTATGGTGGTTTTGTAAATGGAAAACATTATGTGTCCTATGGACAGGATGACGCTGAGGAACTCCAAGATGTGGGTGCTACGCCTGCACCGTTTGCTACGCCTGTTTTTTGAACAAGTTGGCAGCATGTTGTTTTGCTAAATGTCTGTGTGTCAGTGAAATGCGTAAATGAGCCAATGCCAAGTCTCATGAAAAAACATGGGACTTGGCAGGGCATCTTGTCAGGTGTTGTGCTTCTAATGACCTGATAATCAGTAAATAATCCGAATTATGTGAGCTATTCCCTCCTGCCAACTTGTTCAGTTTACCCTACAGACTTTCCAGGAGAATTTCCTTGATGTCTTGTTCGGTGAGAGGGGCATAGGCTTTGTCGAGGCCCTCGTTGACGGCGATGTGGTGAGCCATTTCGTCGATCCGGCTGTCGTTGATGCCGACATCGCGGAGGTGCATCGGGATGTTGATGCTCTCGAAGAATTCGTATGTGGCGTCGATGGCCTTCCCGGCGATCTCCTGCTTCGGAAGAGTCGGGTCGATGCCGAATACATTGATGCCGTATTTGACGAAACGGTCCATGGTCCTTTCACTGAGGATATGGCGCATCCAGCGCGGGGTGATGATGGCAAGACCCTCGCCGTGGGTTATGTCGTAATAGGCGCTGAGGGCATGTTCAATGCCATGACACGGCCAGCCGGAGTAACTGTTGCCGAGCGCCAGGATTCCATTGCATCCGTAGGTGCAGGCAAGCATCATTTCAGCTCTTGCGGTATAGTCCTCAGGGTTTTCCAGACATTTGCGCCCGTTTATCATCAGGCTGCGCAGCATTGACTCGCAAAAGCCGTCATTGAGCAGCGTCGAATCTTCCACGAAGTACTGTTCAATGGTGTGGTTCATCGCATCGGCAATACCGGCAGCGGTCTGTTTCTTCGATACTGTAAATGTATAGACCGGGTCCAGAATGGAAACCACCGGAAACAGCAACGGGTCGATATAACCTATCTTGTCATTGGTCTCGGTACGGGAAATTACGCCTCCGCAATCATATTCGGAGCCGGTAGCGGCAAGAGTGATGATATCTACGATAGGCAATGCAGCCTTGGCTTTTACCTTATAGGAAATCAGATCCCATGGATCACCGTCGTACTTTGCGCCTGCGGCAATGGCCTTGGAACAATCAAGTACGCTGCCACCGCCTACGGACAAGATTACGTCCACATTATGTTCCTTGCAGAGCCTGACTCCGTCGAGAACGCTCGGGTCGTACTTCGGATTAGGCTGGATGCCAGGAAGTTCCACGATGTCATAACCCTCCAGCATCTCCAGCACCTTCTGGTACAGACCGATTTTCTTGATGCTTCCTCCACCGTATGTGAGAAGAATCTTCTTTCCGAACCGAGTCATCACCTCCGGCAACTTCGCAATCGCATCCCTACCGAAAATAAGACGGGTAGGCGTCATATAATCAAAATTCTGCATAGTTCTTTATTATTTAGTTACACAAAGAAAACAAACAATAATGAATCTGTCAAGACGGAAACACGGAAAAATTCTTAACTTTGCGGAATGGAAAAATTGGTAATTATCGACTCCTGCATGAGAGCGGAGTCCAGGACTAGAAGAATTCTCAACGCTGCGAAAGAGGTACTTTCGACGCGCTATGATATTGAAATCATTGATGTTAACGCTGCGGGGCTGTTGCCGTTGACGCCCGAAGGATTGGCAGAGAGGACATCGGGCATTGTACCTGAACCGACATTGAAATTGGCGAAGACCATTGCCGCTGCCGACAGGCTGGTGGTCGCCGCTCCTTTCTGGGACATGAGTTTTCCTGCAGCATTGAAGGCGTTTTTCGAGAACATGTCGCTTTACGGAGTCACTTTCGAGGACAACGGACAGACCTGCGTAGGACTCTGCAAGTGCAAGAAAGTCATGTATATAACTACGCGAGGCATGGATATCGAGACCGGAAGCCAGAGGGAACAGGGCAGCTCCTATCTCATGGCATTGTCATCGTTGTGGGGACTCGGAGAAGTGACGACAGTCGCTGCCAAGAATCTCGATTACCTGTCTCCGGAAAAGGTTGAGGCCAAGATCGAGGAAACATCTTCATTGGCCAAAGCATTGTCCCTGACCTTCTGACAGACCTGATTACGACGAAATGAAGAGAAGTGTCATACTTGCCGCTGTTGTGAGCGTGATGTGCGTAATTCCTTTGCGTGCAGGAGATTATGGTGCTGTGAAGGATGGACAGGCGTTCCGTAGGGAGCTGATGGTGAAGACATCGGCCGTCACATCCATACAGGCTTCATTCGTGCAGGAAAAATTTCTGAGCGTGTTCAGCTCCACGGTCAAGTCCGAGGGGAAATTCTATTGGGAGAAAGAAGACAAGATTTGTCTGGATTACAGGACTCCGGCGAAATATCGCATCACCATTGCCGGCGACAAGATAAAGACCGTCACCAATGGGAAGGCCACGGTGCTCAGTGCCAAGGGAAACCCTATGATGGACCAGATGAGTGAACTTATAACTTCTTGCATGACAGGGAATTTGAATGCCATGGGCGCCGGCTTCAAGACATTGGTCCAGGAATCGGCAGCTGATTACAGGATTACGATAACACCTCAGAGTCCGTCCGTCAGAAATTACATTGCGCGGATGGAGATTTATCTGGACAAGAAAGATTTGTCTGTGAACCGGCTCGTGATGTACGAGAACGGCACGGACTATACCGGATACGTTTTTATAGACAAGAAATTCAATGAAACGATACCTGCTTCTGTTTTTGACGTGCGTTAGTATCTCATTGTCAATGACTTCCTGCATGCCGCGCCTGCTGGTTTCCGAAATGGGACAGCCGGACGGCAGCGATGACGGAATATCATTGACGGAAAGCTCGCATGCTCAAGACGAATGCCGTTACGACTTTTCATTGAAACTGGGGCGCAAGGAATTGTCCGGGATTATGGTCGCGCGCACCATCTCTCCGGGAACCGTGAGGGTGGTCGGTGCTACATATTTCGGGATGACACTCTTCGATATGACATTGACAAAGGATTCATATACAATGAATTCGGTCGCCGAGCCTCTGTCCGGGAAGGCGTTCGCCTCATTTCTCGCTATGAAACTCCGTAAAACAATGAATCTATGACCGGAGGACCGACAGACAAGATGACTGCTTTCGAGTGCAAGGAGCGTCTCCGCAACCTGCGCTGCTGCGTCGTCATGCCTACTTACAACAATGCCGGTACACTGCGGGATGTAATCAGCGAAGTCCTCGGATATTGTGCGGACGTGATTGTCGTCAATGATGGCAGCACGGATGCTACTGCACAGATTATCAGCTCTTTCGATACGCGCATCCGGTCGCTCTCCATGGAGTCCAACCGCGGGAAGGGAATTGCGCTCCAATGCGGTATGGCATACGCCGTGAGGCTTGGTTACAAATATGCCATAACCATCGATTCTGATGGGCAGCATTATCCTTCGGATCTGCCGATTTTTGCGGAAGCTATTGAAAATGAATATGGTACGCTTCTGGTAGGAGCGCGCAATCTCCGGGCGGAAGGAATGCCCGGAAAGAATACGTTTGCAAACCGGTTCTCGAATTTCTGGTTCCGTCTGGAAACCGGAATCCGTCTGGAAGATACACAGTCGGGCTACAGGGCTTATCCGCTGGAAACCATACCGTTCTCGTCGCATTTCCTTACAGGGGGCTACGAATTCGAGTTGGAAATGATAGTTTTCTCGGCATGGAAAGGAATCCCTGTAAAAAACATACCTGTAAGAGTCTATTATCCGCCTGAAGGAGAACGGGTTTCACATTTCCGGCCATTCAGGGATTTCACCAGAATCAGCATATTGAACACGATGCTTGTCCTGTATTGCCTACTGTGGCGCTGGCCGGTGAACTTCTGCAAGAGACTCACGTGGACAAACATCAAGTCCTTCATTGACAGGAATATACTTCATTCGCCGGAGAGCAATGCCCGCATTGCGGCAGCAATCTTTTTGGGCGTTTTGATGGGAGTCATGCCTGTTTGGGGTTATCAGATGGTATGTGCATTCGCATTGGCCCATCTGCTGAAACTGAACAAGGTCATCACGCTGGTGGCGGCTAACATCAGTCTTCCTCCATTGATACCGTTCATAATTTTCGGGGGGTATTGGACCGGATGCAAGATACTCGGGCAGCCCGTAATCATCTCGCTGAATCAGATAAGTGTCTCATCCATAGGCGGTATCCTGCTGCAATACCTTGTGGGGAGCATTGTCTTCGGCATCGCTCTGGCGGCATTGTGTTGGGCAGTTTCGCTATTGTTGCTGAAGATGTTCCGCCATCCAAAAACAGATAGTAATGCATAGAATCTTCATACGTCTATATCTTTGGTTCCGCAGTCACAGGGCTGCCTTCTGGGGAACGCTGTTCTCCAGCATTGTCATACTGGTCCTGATGGCCTCGCGGATTGATATTGAAGAAAATATAACATCCTTTTTCCCGTCGTCGAAGAATACTGCCAACATGGCGGACGTGTTCTCGCACCTGAAAGTCAGCGACAAGATAATTGTGATGTTCAATGCTGTCGATTCATCATCTTCCGAAGCGGCCCTTGACAGCATGTACCAGGCGTCCGACCGTTTGGGCGAACTTCTGGAAGACAAGGACGGAAGCATTGACAAATACATCGGGCAGATCGGTCAGGCGGATGCCTCGGAAATGATCGGCTTCATCATGGATCATCTGCCGGTCTTTATGGAAGACGCAGATTATCAGAGGCTTGCAGAACTGGAATCGCCGTCTGCCGTGGATTCCGCGATAATGACCGACTATGTGAACCTGATTTCCCCGGCCGGCTTCGCAATGAAGGACTACATCATGTCGGACCCGCTGGCAATGGGCGGAAGCGTGCTGGCAAGGACTGCGCAGCTCAATCCGGCCACCGATTACGTCATCCGGGGCGGCCATGTCTTCACTCCGGGAGGCAGGACAATGCTGGCGTTTATAGAACCGGCATTCGCTTCCGGCGAAACAGGACGCAATGACAGACTTATCAGCGTGATTGACAATGCTTTGGATACATTGACGAGAGAGTTTCCTACCATTGATGTCCACTATTTCGGCGGGCCGGCGATGAGCGTCTACAATGCAAGGCAAATAAAGCGTGACACATACTCCACATCCATTGTCGCGCTGGTCATAATCATATTGTTTATCCTTGCGGTTTTCAAACGTAGACGGTCTATCTTCCTGATACTCTGTCCGGTACTGTATGGAGCGGTGTTCGCATTGGCATTTGCCTGGCTTATCCGCGGAAGCATCTCCGGAATAGCGGTCGGTGCAGGAGCTGCGATTATGGGTATTGCACTGAGCTATTCCATCCACCTGCTTGCGCATCAGAATTATGTCCATACTGTCCCGCAACTGCTTGAGGAACTGTGCAATCCGCTTGTAATCGGCAGCGTGACCACGGTCGGCGCCTTCGCAGGATTGCTCTTCACTTCATCCAGACTGCTGCAGGATTTCGGTCTTTTCGCTGCGCTGACATTGGTCGGGACAATGATTTTCTGTCTGGTGTTCCTTCCGCAATTCCTTATAGGCCAGGCAGATCTGCGTGAGGGCAAGGTGCTCCGCTGCATTGAAAAAGTCAGTTCCTATCCTTTCGACAAGAACAAGTGGCTGAAGATTTCGCTGCTGATTCTCACAATGGTATGCGTTTATATGTCAACGAAAGTGGGATTCGAGAGTGACATGATGGGGCTGACATATTGGGAGCCGAAACTTAAAGAAGCCGAGCAGATTCTGACTGCAGAGACGGCTGACACCACCAAGACGGTGATGTTCGTGAGTGTCGGAAAGTCGGCCGAGGATGCGTACAAGGCATACGGAAAGACATTGTCCCGGCTGGATTCCCTTAAAGATGAGGGACTTGTACTCGGATATGCTGACGGCGGTCCGTTTATCTGCGGCCCGGAAGAACAGCAGGCCAGAATTGAGAAATGGAATGCTTGGTGGACGCCGGAACGCATTGCCGGCCTGACTGCCGAGGTACATCGGGCTGCAACGGCATATGGCTTCAAGGAAGATGCTTTCGATGCGGCATTGGAAAGGCTGCGGAGAAAATATGAACCTCTGGACTATTTTGCGGATAATGCTGTTCCTGAAGCTTTTACGAGTTGGGTGGGCGCTTCTGACGAACTGAAGATGTTCATTACCCAGGTCAAGATGGACAAGGATGAAATAGATGAGGTGTATGCAAGGTTTGCCGATGACCATGATGTGGTGATTTTCGACCAGGGTTATTTCGCGGGCAAGGCGGCGGAAGGAATTAACAATGACTTCTATCTCATTCTCTTCATTTCTTCATTCCTGATTTTCTTCGTCCTGTAGCTTTCATACGGAAGGCTGGAACTGGCATTGCTTAGCTTCCTTCCTATGGCAATCAGCTGGCTGATAATCACCGGAATAATGGGGATGCTCGGGGTTCAGTTCAATATCGTGAACATTATCCTCTCCACATTCATTTTCGGTATGGGAGACGATTTCAGCATCTTCATCATGGAAGGTCTGCTGTATAAATACAAGACAGGCAAAAAGCTGCTGGACCCGCATAAGACAGCGATTTTCTTCTCGGCATTTACAATGATCGTGGGCATCGGCGCCCTCGTTTTCGCGCGTCATCCTGCCCTGCATTCCATCGCGGTCATCACCATTCTCGGAATGTTCGCCGTCGTTCTCGTCGCCTATACCGCCGAGCCGGTGATTTTCAATGCTTTCGTGACTAAACCGACCTCGGAAGGCCGTCCGCCGTTTACGCTTTGGTCAATTCTGAGAGATATCGTTTTCTATGTTCCGCCGGTCTTGGGAAGTGCTCTGATATTGCTTATCGGCTTCATTACCATGATGTTGCCTATACGGAAGTCTAGGCGTCAGGCTGCAACCGCATGGCTGCTTCACAGGGCTTGCCGGTGGTTGATAGGCTATGCTGCATTTATCCATCCTAAACGGATTGGTCCTGACGGAACTCTTATCCGTGATTGGCGGGGAGAGGCCGGCGTCATTGTCGCCAATCATCAGTCATCACTTGACATCATAATGATTCTGGCGACTTTCCCTAAAGTGAAATTCATGGTGGCGGACTGGGTCCTGAAATCTCCACTTTTCGGAGTAATCTCCAGATTCCTAGGCTATTATAGCAGGTCGGAAGGCTATGAGAAGTCACTTGAACGTCTGAAGAAAGATGTAGAGGAAGGATGGAGCCTGGCAATATTCCCGGAGGGGACCAGATCTCTTGATGGCAGAATGAGGCGATTCCATAAGGGAGCATTCTATCTTGCCTCCAAGTCCGGTGTTCCGGTAATTCCGGTGGTCTTCTACGGCAACTGGCGCATTGCTCCCAAGAATCATGGATTCAATATGCTCGAAGGCCTGTCGGTGACTCATGTGCTGTCTCCTGTGATTTCGGAAGGTATTGAATATCATGAACTTGCTTCACGTGTGACATCGATTGTGAAAACGGAATACGCAGCATTGTGCCGTGAATATGACAGCCCGGTCAATCCTTATTTCCGCAAGGCTCTTGTTTCTTCCTATATATATAAAGGTCCGGTCACTGAATGGTATGTGAAGGTGAAGACCCGGATGGAGCGGGATTATTCATTCTTCCATGAGGTCCTGCCGCGTGAAGGTGTGATTACGGATCTTGGTTGCGGAATGGGACAGGCAGATTTTATGTTGTCAATGTATTGTCCTGAGCGTCAAATCGTTGGAATAGATTATGATGCGGAAAAGATTGCGATAGCGCAGAACAGCTGGCTGCTGAAGACTCTTCCGAACCTGACGTTCCGGTGCGGCGATGCTTCATCTTGTGAACTTCAGGAGAGCGATGCTTTCGTCTTGAGCGACATGCTGCACTATATGGATGAAGATACGCAGGCGGCATTGATACGCAGATGTGCTGGGAAGCTGAAACCGGGCGGCATTGTACTGGTGCGTGATTCTGATTCGGAGAATGCTGAGGGCCAGAAGGTTACGGCTTTGAGCGAAGTCTTCTCCACCAAGATTATGGCATTCAACAGGACGGCGGGCGAGCTGCATTTCATCTCCCGTTCGGGAATGGCGGCAGTCGCTTCTTCCGCCGGGCTCGAAATGACGGTTCGTGCCAATGATGATGTAACATCCAATACTTTCTATATATTGAGGAAAAAATGATGTCACGGGTATTGAAAATTGTCTTGAAAGTCCTGGGTTGGGCGGTCGCCGGCATTCTGGCGGTTGCGCTGGGACTTGTGGCGGTCTGCGTGTGGCTCCATGCGACGGCGGATTTGAATGAGCCGGATTTCGTGCCATCTGAAAAATGTGCTGTCAAGCTGTCGGACAGTTTGCGGGTATATGGGGGCAATACATTGAGGCTCAATGCTGACGGCCTTTGGGTGATGAGCGTGGCCGGGTCTGCGTTCGAGCGTGGCGAGGCTATCGGCAAGTTGGCCGAGGACCTGCTTTACATGCAGGAAAAGGCGTTTGCGGACAAGCTTTTCGAGATGGTGCCGAGTCGGCGCTACCGTGATTTTCTTCATTATTTCATCACGATTTTCAACAGACGTCTGGGACGGAGCGTGCCACTTGAATACCGGCAGGAAATCAAGGCGATGTCGACGTCGTGCACGCATGAGCTGGATGATTTCGGCAATCCTTACGAGAGGCAGATGCAGTATCATTCTGCACATGATATCGGACATGTGATGCAGGACTATATGCTGGTCGGCTGTACTTCTTTCGCCGCATGGGGCAGGGAGTCCGCAGATTCGTCATTGATCATTGCTAGAAATTTTGATTTCTACATGGGAGAGGAGTTTGCCCGTAACAAGCTGGTACTCTTCGAGAAACCTGATACGGGCCATGCTTTCGTGTCTGTCACGTGGCCGGGTATGCTCGGTGTGCTTTCCGGCATGAACACGGCGGGCCTGACGGTTACCATCAATGCGGCCAAATTGGAGACGCCGTCAATGTCGGCTACGCCTATCTCATTGTTGACCAAGAAGATATTGCAATATGCGTCCAACCTGGAGGAGGCTTGGAAGATAGCAGGGGAGTACAATACCTTCGTCTCCGAGTCCATCTTGGTGGGTTCCGTCAATGACGGGCGTGCCGCGATTATCGAGAAGACGCCTTCGGCAATGTCGATGTACGATCCGGCGGGCCGGGATTCGTCTGTGGCTCACATAGTGTGCACGAACCATTATCAGTCAGAGATGTTCCGCGACAATCCTGTCAATGTGGAGAATATCCGTACTTCGGACAGCATGCAGCGTTTCCGTCGCGTCGAGGAACTGCTGGATTCGACGGGCAAGGTCAATCCTGTCAATGCCGCTGCGATATTGCGTGATAAGAAGGGCTTGGGAGGAGAGCCGTTGGGGTATTGTAATGAGCTGGCAATCAATCAGCTTCTGGCTATGCATTCCGTGATTTTCCGTCCTGCCGAAAGAAAAATCTGGGTTTCGACCTCGCCTTGGCAATGCGGGCGTTTCGTCTGCTATGATTTGGATGATGTTTTCGGGGCTGATGCTTCAGGCTTTGAATCGTCTTCCGAGGTTATTCCTGAAGATCCGTTCGTGCATAGTCGTGATTTTGCCGATGTCATGGAGTTCAAGAGATTGCTTCCTGTAATGCAGAAGTCTGCCCGTTCGGGCTGCCATGTCCCTGAGGATTCGCTCCGTCATTTCGTTTCGCTGGATTCTCTATATTTCAAGGCATATGACGTGGCAGGTGACTGCTATTTGTCGTCCGGCCGTCACGCCCAAGCCGCCGCCTCATATCGCCACGCCCTCACTCTCCCCATGAAACCTTCTGAATATCAACATATAGAAACGAAACTCGGGGGAATAAAGTGAAAGAATATTTGTGTTGTTAATAATTTTGCTTAAATTTGCACCAGCATCGAAAGATGATCATAGCGAAAAGCAAGAAATGTAAGAAAAATACAGGCATCTATCCGTTAAATGGGTGCCTGTTTTTTTTGTCCTAGGCCGAGGGGAAGGTGCTTGACGTGATCTGGAAAACTCTTTTTACAGATATCTTACATTTATTTTCACTATGAAGAAAAAGAGAATAAATTCCCCTTGGCCTTTTTATTATAAAAGATTAAATTTGTCAGGTTGTAGTGTTGAGTTTATGGAAAAACATCCGGAAATACAGTTTCTTCCTAGGGAGGAAATAAAGAAATATCAGGAGGGGCGGTTGAAGGAGACTTTGGCATATTTGTCTGCCAAGTCGCCTTTCTATCAGCGGCTCTTCGTGGAAAACGACATTGATATAAATGAAATACGGACGCTGGAAGATCTTAGGCGTATACCGGTTACTACGAAGCGCGACCTGCAGCTTCATGGCGCCGAATTCTGCTGTGTGAGTCCGTCTGAAATCATTGACTATTCCACGACATCGGGCACGCTCGGCGACCCGGTGACCTTTACCGAGACCGAAGGCGATCTCCAGCATCTGGCTTATAATGAACAACTTTCATTTCAGACCGCCGGCTGCACCCGGGACGACATCATGCAGGAAATGGTGACGATCGACCGCCGTTTCATGGCAGGACTCGCATACTTCATGGGGGCGCGCGAACTTGGCATGGGCGTGGTGCGTGTCGGCAACGGAATCCCTGAACTCCAATGGGATACGATTAACCGCATTCATCCGACCGTGGGCATGGCAGTGCCGTCTTTTCTCGTGAAACTCATCTCGTTTGCGGAGGAACATGGCATCGATTACCGGAACTGCTCCATGAAGAAATGCGTCTGCATCGGCGAAGCCTTGCGTGACCCTAAGACATTCGAACTGAACACATTGGGGCAGATTATCCATGAGAAATGGCCTGAACTCCAGCTCTATTCCACATACGCTTCCACCGAGATGCAGCACTCTTTCACGGACTGTGAATACTTCAACGGCGGGCATCTTCAGCCGGAACTCATGATAGTGGAATTCCTGGATGATGACAATAATCCTGTCGGACCTGACGAGCCGGGAGAAGTCACGATAACCACGCTGGGCGTGACAGGAATGCCGCTGCTCCGTTTCAAGACCGGCGATATGGTCTACCATTATGGCGAACCATGCCGCTGCGGCCGCAATACGGTGCGCGTAAGTTCGGTGGTCGGCAGGAAAAAGCAGATGATAAAGTTCAAGGGAACTACGCTCTACCCGCCGGCATTGTTCGACATCCTCGACAATATCCCGGATGTAAAGAACTATGTAGTAGAGGTTTATACCAATGAACTCGGCACGGATGACGTAATCGTGCGTGTGGGGACATTGACCCCTTCCGACAGATTCGAGAAAGAAATCAAGGATATCTTCCGCGCGAAAGTCCGTGTGGCTCCGGGCGTGAAATTTGAGACGCCGGAAGAGGTGGCGAAGATAATGTTCCCGCCGATGAGCCGCAAGCCGGTGAAATTCATTGACAAGAGAGGTTGAACAATACATGAACATATAAATTATTGCTATGAAACGCTTTTTTATGACATTGGCCTTGATGGCCGGAATCGCCTGCAGCGCTATCAATGCACAGGAAACCAAACAGTTGAGTGACTACACTTCCGTAAAATTCTACGGAATCGACTTCGCATTGGCGAAAGTTGTCGGTGCCGAGGAAACAGCGGGGGACTTCATCTCCGCATTCAGGGAAATTGACAAACTGATGCTTGCTGAAGAGGACAAATATGTGACACCATTGGCCAAAAGGCTGAAAATGGCGATAAAGGTGGTAGACATTGAGCCGACACTCAAGAGAATCGCCGACATTGACGAAAACGAACTCATCGTCAATCACACGACGGAGCCTTTCACGGAGCAGGACATCGAATTTGAACTTCAGGAAATTGAATATCCCGAGGGCGACGAGCTCGGTCTGGTCGTCATTGCCGGGGAATTGAACAAAGGCACGAAGATGGGCACCTATTATTATGTGTTCTTCGATTGCGCGACCGGCGACATCGTTTCCTGCATGCCTTTCAAGGGACAGGCGAGCGGCTTCGGACTCAGGAATTACTGGGCCAACTCTTTCTACCGCACCATCGCTGAAATCAACCCTACGAAATTCTACAATTCCAAGAAGAAAATCAAGGAAGGCGTGACTGAGGGATTCCAGGCAGTGAAAGAGAAGGTGACCGGTAAGGAAAGCAAGTGATTTTTAGCTGCATCCGCTTGTAAATCAGAATAATTTGACTAAATTTGCGCGCCTTTTGTGGGGATTGGGCGAAATCCCGTCCTTGCAGGGTACAAAAAATAATGTTAAACCACTAGTTTTATTCGTAATTATTATGGAAGAAAACAAAGTTGCAGTCGAGACTCCAGAGGTTGAGGCTGTAAAAGAAACCAAGAAAGCTCCGCTGAACGCTTCAGTTGCTCCGGAGAACTTCGACTGGGAAGCTTTCGAGAAAGAGGCTGCCTATGGCGACACTGACAAGGCTTCTATCGAGGCCGCTTATGACAAGACCCTCTCTGACATCAAAGAGAATGAGGTTGTAGAAGGTACAGTTACCGCTATCAACAAGAGAGAGGTTCTCGTAAACATCGGTTACAAGAGCGAAGGTGTCATCGCCGCTCCTGAGTTCCGTTACAATCCTGAGCTCAAGGTTGGTGACAAAGTTGAAGTTTATGTAGAGTCTCCTGAAGACAAGAAGGGACAGCTCGTTCTCTCACACAAGAAAGCTCGTCAGCTGCGTTCTTGGGATATGGTAAACGAGGCATTCGACAAGGGCGAAATCGTCAAAGGTTATGTCAAGACCCGTACGAAGGGCGGTATGATCGTAGACGTATTCGGAATCGAGGCCTTCCTCCCTGGTTCACAGATCGACATCCGTCCTATCAAGGATTACGATGCATATGTTGACCAGACAATGGACTTCAAGATCGTCAAGATCAATCAGGAATTCCGCAATGTAGTCGTTTCTCACAAGGCTCTCCTTGAGGCTGAGCTCGAGAAGCAGAAGAGCGAGATCATCGGCAAACTCGAAAAAGGCCAGGTTCTCGAAGGAACAGTCAAGAACATCACCAACTATGGTGTATTCGTTGACCTCGGCGGTGTTGACGGTCTCATCCACATCACTGACCTCTCTTGGGGCCGCGTAAACAACCCTGAGGAAGTCGTTAAACTTGATGAGAAGATCAAGGTCGTAGTTCTCGACTTCAACGAGCAGCAGAAGAGAATCGCTCTCGGTCTGAAGCAGCTTACCGCTCATCCTTGGGATAGCCTCGATCCGGATATCAAGGTCGGTGACAAGGTTAAGGGTAAGGTAGTTCTCATCGCTGACTACGGCGCATTCGTAGAGATCAAGCCGGGCGTAGAGGGACTTATCCACGTATCAGAAATGTCATGGTCTCCAAGACTCCGTATCGCTCAGGACTTCCTGAAGGTAGGTGACGAGGTTGAGGCTCAGATCCTTTCACTCGACAGAGAGAACAGGAAGATGTCTCTCGGCTTGAAGCAGCTTACTGCAAATCCTTGGGAGAACATCCGTGAAAAATATCCGGTAGGTTCACAGCACAAGGCTGTCGTACGCAATATCACCAACTTCGGTGTATTCGCAGAGCTTGAGGACGGTATCGAGGGCCTCGTTCACATCAGCGACCTCTCTTGGGACAAGATCAAACATCCGTCAGAGATGGTTCAGGTAGGTGACTCTATCGACGTTGTTATCCTTGACTTCGATGAGGCTAACCACAAACTCAGCCTCGGCCACAAGCAGCTTCTCCCTAACCCATGGAACGAGCTCGAGAGCAAATATCCTGTAGGAACAACTGTTGAGGCTACTGTAGGTTCTGCTACTGACAAGGGCGCAAACGTTACCCTCGAAGATGGTACTGAGGGATTCGCATTCAAGAAAGACCTCGTAAAAGAGGATGGCAAGCAGGCTGTTGAAGGTGAGAAGCTTCCGTTCGTAGTGACAGAGCTCAGAAGAAGCACCAGAAAGCTCTTCCTCTCACACCTCAAGACATATGCTGATGTCAGAGCTGAGAAGGCTGCTGCTGAGATCGACAACACCAAGAAAGCTGTCAAGAAGATCAATTCCAACATTGAGAAGACAACTCTCGGTGACATCGACGCACTCGCTGCCCTCAAGGACAAATTCGAGAAAGGTGAATAATTTTACTCTCAAGATAATGGGCACCGCATCAGCGATGCCTGTTATTGATAGATTTCAGAGCGCTCATGTACTGGAGGTACATGGGCGTTTGTTTTTGATAGACTGCGGTGAAGCCGTGCAGCGCCAGATGTTGCGCTACAAGGTGCCTATCGCCAAACTGGATACCATCTTCATTTCACATATCCATGGTGATCACCTGTTCGGATTGTTTACGCTGCTGTCTACTTTGGGATTGACTTGCAAATCCACCCCTGTGGTCATTTATGGGCCGTCGAATCTGGGGCCGCTTCTCAAATCCTTCATGTCCTATTACGGAAAGGGCATCGGCATAGATGTGGATTTTCATCCGCTTTCAGTGAAGGCTCCGGAGGTCATTTATTCCACGAAGTCGCTGGAGGTCCTGGCATTCCCTCTGAATCATAGGATTGAGACATACGGATATATGGTCAGGGAGAAAGTCCCGCAGTTGAATATCCGTAAGGACGCCTTGGAGAAATATGGGTTTACCAAGGCGGAAATCGGGACATTGAAATCCGGCGGAGATATAATCCGTCCTGCAGGGCCTGACGAAGGGGCTACATTCCTCAATGGCTTCGTAAGACATTCCGGTACTGATGAACCGCTGATTATCAGAAATGAAGATGCCGCTTATCTGCCCTATGAACCAAGGAGTTACGCATATTGCAGCGATACGGCGCCATTTCCTGAGTTGAGCGAATGGGTGAAAGGAGTGGACTTGCTTTATCATGAAGCTACATATCTTCAGGAATATGAGGCGCAGGCGAAGCTCCGTTTTCATTCCACGACACTGCAGGCTGCCCAATGTGCTGTCGACGCAGGAGCAAAGAAGCTCGTGATAGCTCATTATTCCTCCAGATGCCGTAATGCAGCGCAGTATCAGGCTGAGTGCAGGAAAATATTTCCGGAGACCTATGCCGCAAATGACGGTGACATCTTCCAGATTTAGTCCATGTCGGATTTTTTCCGTAAATTGGTGAAATTTTTGGTTTGAACGGATGAAAAACAGGATAATGTTGACAGCTGCATTGGCCCTGATCGTGTCGATGCTTGTTTCCGCGGTAGCTCCTACGGGTTCGCCGCAGGATGATTATATCCGCAAATATGCACCTGTTGCCGTACGGGAAATGTACCGTTCAGGTGTGCCCGCAAGTATAACATTGGCACAAGGCCTTCTGGAGTCCCGTTATGGCCAGTCGGATCTGGCTGTGAAGGGAAACAACCATTTTGGAATCAAGTGCCATGACTGGACCGGGAAGAAGATGTATTATGACGATGACCGGAGGGGAGAGTGCTTCCGCGTTTATGGTACTGCGGACGAGAGTTTCAGCGACCATTCGGACTTCCTGCGTTACAGGGACCGCTACAAGTCATTGTTCAACAATGATGTAACGGACTATAAGGCATGGGCGCACGGCCTGAAGAAAGCGGGCTATGCTACCGATCCGGCTTATCCTTCCAAGCTTATAAAGCTCATCGAAGATTATCATCTGGACAAATATGATACGATGCGCCCGGAAGATTTCGGGACGACAGGCAAGGTTCGCCAGGATGAAAATGAGCTGCGCAATACCATCAAGGGTAAATTGACACGTAAACAGAGGCGTGAAGCAAGGCGTGCCGGGAAAGCGGAGAAGGAAAATACGCATGAGACCATAGTGGAACAGCGTGCTGAAGAGACGATTCCTGAACCGCCGTTGTCCATCGAAGAGCCTGAAAGGGTTACTGCCGAAAAGGCGTCCGAGACATTCTCATTCTCGCTGGTGCGTCAGATGTACAAGACCAACGGTGTTCCGTTCGTCTATTCCCAAGAGGGTGAAAGCTACGCCAGCATTGCCCATGATTATCACCTGTTCCTGCGGGAGATACTCAGGTTCAATGATGCTCTTTCCGACAAGCGTCTGGAGCCGGGCACGACAGTATATCTGCAATCGAAGAAGAGCCAGACCAAACGTGGTCTTGACAAGTATATTTCCGATGAAGGAGGGGAGACATTGTATGAACTCTCGCAGCGTTTTGGCGTGAAACTCAAGGACTTGTGCAAGATGAACGACCTCGGCAGGGATTATGTGACCAAGCCGGGAGATGAACTTGACCTCAGACCATCCAGAAGATGAAGAAACATATAATTTGGACAATTGTAGTGACGATTTCCGTCGTCATCGGAACTGTAGCCGGCATTTTCGCATGGCAGATGTATTATGACCGCAAGATGCCGAACTTCCATGAAAGGGCAGAGATTTATGTCTATCCTAACATGAATGTCGCGGATGTCATTGAAATTCTCACGGAAAAGAATCTGGTGCGCAAGCCCGGAAGCCTTCTGCGCGCTCTCCGGAAGGAAAATCTTCTGGTGGGAACCGACAAGGCCGGAAGTGCGTCACCCAAGACAGGACACTATACGATAGAACCTTCAAATACAAGCATTTATGTCGCGCGGATGCTGAAGAACGGATGGCAGACACCTGTGAATCTGGTATTGTCCGGGACCATCAGGCTGCGCGGTACATTGGCAAGGAAAATCAGCAGCCAGATGCTTATGGACTCGCTGACCGTTATGAATGCACTGCAGGATTCCGCATTGCTTGCGGGTTATGGCTTTACCCCGGAGAATGTTTTCGGCCTGTTCATCCCCGATACCTATCAGGTTTATTGGACGGATTCCATGAATGTGGTCCTGGACAAACAGAAGGCCGCATTCGATTCATTCTGGACCGATGAAAACAAGCAAAAGGCCAAGGCTCAAGGACTTACGGAGATGGAGGCGGTGACGCTTGCCAGCATTGTACGTGGAGAATCGAACTATGTTCCTGAATATCCGCTTATTGCAGGCGTATACCTGAACAGGCTTCATGTCGGTATGAAACTCCAGGCCGACCCTACCGTGGCTTTCTGCTTTGACTATACATTGAACCGTATTTTGAAAAAGCACACGAGGGTGGATTCGCCGTACAATACGTATATGAATTTCGGTCTGCCGCCGGCGCCGATTTGCTCTCCAGGGCGTGACGCCATGAATGCCGTGCTGAATCCGAAAGGCGGGAAAGACCTTTATTTCTGCGCAAGTCCGGATTTCAACGGTTCGCATCTTTTCGCCGCTACATATTCCGAGCATCTGAAAAATGCAAGGGCCTTCCAGCGTGCCCTCACAGCGAAACTTGCAGCAAAGGCCGCTGCGCAATAGCGTTCCGCAAGAACTTATTGGCGCACAACCTTTACTACGTTTTTCAGAATCTTTATCTGGGATGTTACCTTGTCCAGTTCCATGTTTGACGGCACGGACAGTTTCATGGTGATGTCGTAGGTGCCATTCCGTTGGTTCTCATTGACATTGAACTGCCTGAGCGAGGTCCTGAACGTGTTGAGCACATCCATTATCTGATTGATGATGAACGGCTCTATGGCGGTGATTACGCGCAGTGTCGCCTGGAACGTGCCGCTGGTAGGCGTGTCGGACCACTTCACTCTCTGGATGCGGTAAGGGTACATTTCCATGAGCCTGGCGGCGTTAGGGCAGGACATCCTGTGAATCTTGATGCCGTCGGTCCTGGTCACGAATCCGAATACGTCATCACCGAATACTGGATTGCAGCATTTGGACATCTTGTAGTCAAGCCCTTTCAGGTCCTTTGCGTTGATTACGAGAATATCGTCGGAAGATTTGCCGCTTACCCATTTGTTGCGGGACTCCTCGGCCGCCGCCTGGTCTGCCGCTTTCGCAGCCTCGATGGCCTTGGCCTCCATTTCGTCATGCTCCAGGATGAATGATTTAATCTGGTCAATGTCGATGGAGCCGTCACCTATCGCAGCGAAAAACGCATTGACGGTAGGATATTTCTGCTTCTTCATGAATTCCGCCATCATGTCGTCCGGAAATTCAAGTTTCCAGTTCTTCAATCGTCTGGTAAGCAGCTCTTTACCCTCAGCAGCAATCTTATATTCCGCTTCGTTCAATGTCTGGCGGATCTTGTTCTTGGCTTTCGCGGAAACGACGTAGTTCACCCAGTCCGGAGACGGCTTCTGGTTCTTTCCGCTCATGATTTCCACGATGTCTCCGGTCTTGAGCTTCTCCTTTATGGAGACTGCCTTGCCGTTGACTTTGCCACCCGTGCAGCGAGTGCCGAGATTGGAGTGGATATTGAATGCGAAATCCAGGACGGATGACCCTGTAGGCAGGATTCTCAACTCTCCTGACGGCGTGAATACGAAAATTTCCTTGGATGGAGGATGCGGCAGGTCTTCCGGAGCCGTTTCCTGCGGATGCTCCAGATTATAGCGCACCGAAGTCAGCCATTTGTCGATGGTGACCTCATGCTTGATGCCTTTGTATGACCAATGCGCCGCGTGGCCGTTCTCCGCGATGTCGTCCATCCTGCGCGTCCTGATCTGCACCTCAATAAAAGCATTGTCCTTGTTCTTGACGGTTATGTGCAGCGATTCGTAACCGTTCGGCTTCGGATTGGAAATCCAGTCCCTCAGTCTCTTGGTGTCGGACTCGTATTCCTCTGTCACATAAGAATATACCTTCCAGCAGAGGTCCTCCTCGGTCTTGTGGTCGGTATCGCAATCAATGATGAAACGGATTGCGAATACATCGAACACACCTTCGAACGGAACCTTCTGCTTCTGCATCTTCTTGTAGATGGAGTAGGCTGTCTTCGTGCGGATTTTCAGCTTGTATTTTATGCCTGCATCCGAAAGCTTCTTCTCCAGCGGACGGATGAACTCTTCGGTGAGCTTTATCCTGTCTTTCTCCGTGGCTTTCAGCTTGTTGGTGATGAGACGATATTCCACGGGATCGGAGAACCGGAAGTAAATGTCTTCCAGCTCACTCTTTATGTTATACAGCCCGAGCTGATGCGCCAGCGGAATATAAAGCATCAATGTCTCCAGAATCTTCCGCTCCTTCGAAAGTTTCGGGAACATCTCCAGATTTCTCATGACCTCCAGCCTGTCCGCGATTTTCAGGACCGTCACGCGAGGGTCGGTAGAATATTGGACAATGAGTTTCTTATAGTTCTCCGCTTCCAGTCTCGTGTCCTTCGGCTTGATCGTGGCAATCTTGTCCAGCCCGTCCACCATATTGTAGATTTCCTGCGGGAAATTGGCTGTCTTTATATCATAATCAGGGTGTTTCCGCAGCGTTTCATGAAGAAAAACTGCGGCTGCACATTCTGCGGGAAGACCTATTTCATCGGAAACAATGAGCGCGACATTCATCGGGTGCTCCACGAAAGGATGCCCGTTATCTCTCAAATCATCTTTCAACGCATCCGATGCAATGGCCATGGCACGTCTTATCAATGCCCTGCCTTCCTCATTGTAATGGGGGAATTTCTCATCAATCAGATCCATATCACACACAATTTTGGCGGAAAATCCGTATTCCGCGTCAAGTCCGTGTTCAAAGTTAACAAAAATCATACATTATTCACAGCGCAGTTTGAAGAGAATTTCATGATTGTTATCTTTGCACCATGTTGAAAGTGGCAATAATCGGCGGTGGAGCGGCAGGCTGTTTCGCGGCAGTAAATATCAAGGAACTGAATCCTGACATTGACGTGACTGTCTATGAGGCTGGTGCAAAGCTTCTTGCGAAGGTGGCGGTGACCGGCGGCGGCCGCTGCAACCTTACCAATTCTTTCGCACAGGTGCGCAGCCTGGAATCCGTCTATCCGCGCGGCCATCGCCTGATGAAGCGTCTGCTCAAGGAATTTTCCAATGCCGATGTCTGCGGCTGGTTCGAAGCGCGAGGCGTCCGCCTTCTGACCCAGCCGGACCAATGCGTGTTCCCCGTTTCGCAGGATGCAATGGAGATTGTCAATGCTCTTCTTTCGGGGATGAGAAACGCCGGCGTACACGTCCAGCCGCGTCATAAAGTGTTGTCTGTCATTGACATGTCTACTGCAGACGGACCGCGGTACAAGCTGTCGTTCGCACCGGATCCTGACGGCACAATGCCTGCCGGGATAGAGGCCGACATTGTCCTGGTGACGACAGGCGGCAGCCCGAAAAAGAGTGGATTGTCAATGCTTGACGGTCTTGGACTGGACGTCATTGACCCTTTGCCGTCGCTTTTCAGTTTCAATATCGGTGATGCTGCACGCCCTGGCGAAAACGTGAGGGATGCCGGACTTTCAGCATTGATGGGGACGGTCGTCGAGAATGCCATGGCCGGAATTGTCGGGACTAAATTCCGTGCTACCGGTCCGCTGCTGATTACCGACTGGGGAATGAGCGGCCCGGCAATATTGAAACTGTCATCGTATGCGGCAAGATATCTGGCTGACAATCAATACAATGCAAGTCTGCTTGTGAGCTGGCTCGGTGAAGTGGGACAGGAAGATGCATTGTCAATGCTTGCGGATATGGCGAAAGATAATCCTCAGAAGCAACTCTCGAGCATTTACCCGGAGGTGTTCAATAACAGGCTCTGGAATTTCCTTCTGCATCGGGCAGGTCTGTCTGAGACCAAGCGTTGGGCGGAACTGGGTTCCAAGGGTATGAACCGGCTTGCAGCGACATTGACCGGCGATATTTATCCTGTAGTCGGGCGTAACAGGTTCAAGGGTGAGTTCGTCACATGCGGCGGCGTTTCGTTGTCCGACATTGACCCGAAAACATTGGAATGCCGCAGTCATTCCGGATTGTATTTTGCCGGAGAAGTGCTTGATGTCGACGCGATTACGGGCGGATTTAATTTGCAGGCGGCCTGGTCGATGGGATTTGTCGCAGCCCGTTCGATTGCCTCACGTTAGTCTTTCCAGACTTTCAGATACTCTTCGAGGGCCCACATTTCGTCGCGGTAACGTGCGGCCGCCGCGTAGTCCAGGTCTGCTGCTGCTTTCTTCATCTTGCGCCTTGATTCCTCGACCGATTTCCGGATCTGCTCTCTTGACATTGACCTGATTACAGGGTCCTGGAGGACTGCCGCCAGGTCTGCCCGGATATAGCCGTCGGCGTATGCCGTATTGGTCTCGCGCTTGGAATCGTCACCGAGGCCGACAGTGATGCGGCCCTTGCCGAGTGCGCTCGGATTCGGAATGAATGTCGGATTGTCGTATGAGTTGGACGCTGTCACGCGGCCGAAATTCTTGCCCTGGGCGGCATCAGAGGAGCCTCCTCCAAGTTCGGAAATCAATGCGTTGTGCTTGACTTCCACCTGTTTAGGCGTAATGTGATTTATGCGGTTGTACTCTATCTGCTTCGCCCTGCGTCGGTCGGTTTCGTAAATGGTCTCCTGCATCGATTTCGTTATCGAATCCGCGTACATTATCACAAGACCATGGATGTTTCTGGCCGCGCGGCCCGCCGTCTGTGTCAATGCTACCTGAGACCTGAGGAAACCTTCCTTGTCTGCATCCAGTATCGCGACCAATGAAACTGACGGGATGTCAAGTCCTTCACGCAGAAGGTTGACACCGATGAGCACATCGAAAAGTCCGTTCTTGAAGTCCTCGATGATTTCCACGCGCTCCGCGGTATCTACATCGGAGTGGATATAGCGGCACCTTACGCCTCTTTTGCCGAAGAAGTCGTCCAGCTCCTCCGCCATCCTTTTGGTCAATGTGGTTACGAGCACACGTTCGTCCACCTCGGCGCGTTTGCGGATTTCTTCGAGGAGATTGTCTACCTGGTCATGTGTAGGGCGCACCTCAATAGGAGGGTCGAGCAGTCCGGTCGGACGAACAACCTGCTCTACCACAAGTCCTTCCGAACGGTTGAGCTCATATGCTGAAGGTGTGGCGCTGACAAATACGGTCTGCCCGGTCACGGCTTCGAACTCATCGAATGTAAGCGGCCGGTTGTCGGATGCCGCAGGGAGACGGAATCCATATTCTATGAGCACGGACTTTCTGGAATGGTCGCCTCCGTACATTGCCCTTATCTGCGGAATCGTCACGTGGCTCTCATCTATGAACGTGATGAAGTCGTTCTGGAAATAATCGATTAGGCAGAATGGCCGCTGTCCTGGTTTTCTGCCGTCGAGGTAGCGGGAGTAGTTTTCTATTCCAGGGCAATATCCCATTTCCTTTATCATCTCCAGATCATATTCAACTCTCTGTTTCAGCCTTTTGGCTTCGAGCCCCTTGCCGATGCTCTCGAAATATTCCATCTGTTTCACCAGGTCGTCCTGTATCATGCTCACGGCCCTGACGGATTTTTCTTTGGTGGTCACGAAATTGCCTGCCGGATAGATCGGTACTTCCGTCAACTGCTCGATTGTCGCTCCTGTTACAGGATCGATAAGGGACAATGCATCGATTTCATCGCCGAAAAACTCGATTCTCACGGCCTCGTCGGAACCGCCCAGATAAACATCCACCGTGTCGCCGCGCACCCTGAAAGTGCCTCGCTTGAAATCCGTCTCAGTCCTGCTGAACAATGCGTCTACGAGATGGTATAGAAGTCTGGTTTCGCTAATCTGCTGTCCTACATGGACTTTTACGGTCTGCTCGTGAAAGTCCTGCGGGTTACCGATACCGTAAAGGCAGGATACGCTGGAAACCACTATTACATCGCGCCTTCCTGACATCAACGCTGACGCCGCACTCAACCTGAGTTTGTCAATCTGCTCGTTGATGCTGAGGTCCTTTTCAATGTATGTGTCCGTGGATGGGATATACGCCTCCGGCTGGTAGTAATCATAGTAGGAAACATAGTATTCCACGGCATTGTTCGGGAAAAATGACTTGAATTCACCGTAAAGCTGGGCTGCAAGAGTCTTGTTGTGGCTGAGTATCAGGGCGGGGCGCTGTAAACGTTCGATGACGTTCGCCATGGTAAATGTCTTTCCTGAACCGGTCACACCGAGCAGGGTGACTGCGTCTGCGCCTTGCTCCAGAGATGAGCAGATGCCGTCGATGGCACCCGGCTGGTCTCCGGATGGTTTGTATTCTGATGAAATCTTGAACTGCATAATAAGCAAAGGTATATAGAAAAATAATAATATAGAATTTGTTTTTGCGGAAAGCTGTGGTTAACTTTGCATGTTGATTCCGGGCGTAGGCCAGGAGATTTTAATAACACAGGAAACGTAAGATCAGTACGAATAATAAAAACATTGATAAAATATGTCAGTAATTGCTAAAGCCGGACTCTCGGAGAAAATCGGTTATGGATTCGGAGATATGTCCTCGTCCATGTTCTGGAAGATTTTCTCTTACTATCTTCCTTTTTTCTATTCCAATATTTTCGGTCTGAGCCTTGCTCATGCCGGTACGCTGGTGCTGGTGACCAAGTTGTATGATGCTGTCTCTGACCCTGTTATGGGGCTCATCGCAGACAGGACCAATACAAGATGGGGTAAATATCGCCCTTATCTTCTGTGGATTGCGATTCCTTTTGCAGTTGCCGGTGTCCTAGCTTTCTTCACTCCCCAGACAGACAATTACACGTTCAAACATGTTTATGCATACGTGACATATATCCTCATGATGACCGTTTATACGGCAATCAATGTGCCTTATGGAGCGATGCTTGGTGTGATGACAGACGATTCCAGAGAAAAATCCGTGTTCTCGTCTTTCAGAATGTTCTTCGCATTCATCGGAAGTTTCATTGCAATGGGCTCTTTCGAACCGCTGCTCAAACTTCGTCAGTCCATCATGGGAACTCTTCCTGCTGAATGGACATTGGCAGATTCCACACCGGCGGATTGGACTATCGCAGTTTCGGTCATCGGTATCGTTTGCGCAGTGCTGTTCATCCTTTCATTCGTGATGACCAGAGAACGTGTCACCGAGGCTGAAATGGCCAAGGAACCTGTTAAGGAGAATTCCGATGAGACTGCCAAAACTTCTGTGGCTGAGGATCTTAAAGCTCTTGTTGCCAACGGGCCATGGTGGATGCTGCTTGGCGGAGGAATTGCAATTCTTCTGTTCAACTGCGTGAGAGGCGGTGCTGCCGCATATTATTTCGCTGACGTGCTCGGTACCAATGCCATATTCACATTGGCATTGTTCCTGACTGTGGGCGAAATCTCGCAGTTGGTCGGCGTGGTGGTCACGGTGCCTGTTTCTGAGAAGATCGGCAAGAAGGCTACCTTCCTGCTGGTGCTGGTCGCCGTTACCGTACTCAGCATCATTGTCGCATTCCTGCCTGAGACTCCTGCCGGCATGTGGGCGTTGCTGGTTTCACAGATATTGATTTGCATCGCAATCGGAATCAATTCTCCTCTTCTGTGGTCAATGTTCGCGGATGTTGCTGATTATTCGGAACTTAAAAACGGCAGAGCTTCGATCGGACTGATTTTCTCATCCTCATCCATGGCTCAGAAATTCGGTGCGGCGTTCGGAAGTGCCATCGTTTTGTGGGTGCTGATGGCGTTCGGTTATGACAATGCCAAAGGCGCGGTGCAGACTCCGGAGGCACTTGCTACCATCAAGGCGTTGATCAGCTGGATTCCTGCTATCGGTTCGGCAGCCGGTATAGCGATAATGCTCGGCTATCCTCTGACAGATAAAAAAATGTCGGAAATTCATCAGAAATTGTCGAAAAAGAGATAAAAAATATTTGCAGAAAAAATATTTTGACATAAATTTGCCCGATTTTTCGCTGTTCCAGGGTATCCTGGCGGGGAAAAATCGGGTTAAATGATTATGTATTAAACAAGTAGAGAAATGAAAACTTTTAGGATTGTCATGAGTGCGCTCGCCGTGATGGCTGGTGTACTTGTAGTTTCTCCAGCTGCTAATGCTCAGGAGAACGGTAACCGTGATGAGAATGGAAAAGTTGTCCGTGGTGCTTACGAGACAAACAAGTTTGGGGACAATTGGTTCATCGGTGCCGGTGCCGGTGTGAATTCTTGGCTTGGCAATGGTGCATCTCCAAAGGCAGGCGTAGCCGTAGATGCATTTGTAGGTAAATGGATTACTCCTACAGTCGGTGTCAGAATGGGCTGGAAAGGCCTCAAGGACGGTGTTTCTGCAAAGGACGGATATACGATTGCAGATGAGAAGTTTACCTATAACAGCGCTCACGTGGACCTGCTCTGGAATCTTTCGAACCTTTTCAGCGGTTACAAGGAGACAAGGACTTGGAACATCAGCGTATATCCTACATTTGCGTATATGAATGCTGCCAAGAACAAAGAGTTCGGTGCCGGTATAGGTATGTTGAACAATTTCCGTCTTGGAAACAGGGTTGGTCTTTATCTTGACCTTTCCGCATTGACTACCAAGGCTGATTTTGCCGGTATTTCTCCTAGACCGAAAACTCTGGTCGGAGTTCTTCCGTCAGCTACCTTCGGACTTACTGTAAACCTGGGCAAGACTGGTTTCAAGCGTCATAGCTCTGTCGTTCCTGCAATCGTTCCTGTTCCTTTCACTGAGGCTCAGTACAATAATCTCCAGGATAAGGTCAATGCACTTGAAAAGGAGAATAAAGATCTTAAGGCTCAGATTGAGGAACTCAAGAATGCCAAACCTGATACCGTTACAGTTTCCAAGGCCGGTGACCTCGTTTCTCCTGCAACTCTCTATTATGAGATTGGCAGCACCAAGCTTTCAGAGCGTGAAGAGGCTCATCTTGAGTTCTATGTGAAGAATATTCTTGAGCAGGCTCCTGACAAGGTATTCGTTCTCACTGGTTCTGCCGACAAGGGTACAGGTACCGCAGCACGCAACCAGTATCTTTCCGAGCAGCGTGTAAACAATGTGAAGAAAGTTCTCGTAGAGAAATATGGCATCGCTGAGGATCATCTCATCGTAAAAGCCGAAGGCGCGACCAACAACAGGTTCGGTTCAGCGGTCCTTAACAGAGTAGTTACTATCGAATAATCAATATAGTATATATAACTAAAAACTGCCCACGGCTCCATTTCGTGCTGTGGACAGTTTTTTTTGTGCTGCGATTTAAGTAATTTTGTATGTTTTGGAATTATAGATTATGAGACTACCTGCAGAATGGGAAAAACAGAGTGGTGTCCAGCTGACTTGGCCGGATGAGACTACTCCTTGGTATGAACTGGACAAGGTTCAGGAATGTTATGCGAGAATTGCTGCGGCTGTCATGGAGCATGAGCAGCTTATGATAGTTACGGCATCTGTGGAAGGGGCCAAGAAACGCCTTGCGGAAGCGACTGATGCACAGGGATTGTCGATTGACATTGACAAGATACATTTCTGCGAATGTCCTGTCAATGATACTTGGGCGCGTGACCACGGCGGAATCGCGGTTCATGGTGACAGTGGCGAGAAGTATCTCTATGATTTCGTGTTCAACGGCTGGGGATTGAAGTTCGCCTCCGATATGGACAACCAGATTACGAAGACAATATTTTTCGACGGCGTGTTCAGTTCTGATGTCGCATGTGTGGATATGAGACCTTTCGTTCTGGAAGGCGGCAGCATTGATACTGACGGAAATGGGACATTGATGACTACGAGGGAGTGCCTGTGTTCATTGAACCGGAACGAGTATCTTGAGCAGGAGGAGATTGAGGGAGAACTCAAGCAGGCGTTCGGGCTGAAACGGGTGATTTGGCTGGAACATGGCGGTATCGCGGGCGATGATACTGATAGTCACGTGGATATATTGGCGCGTTTCTGTTCGCCTGATACGATAGCTTATACGCAGTGCGAGGATGAGTCAGATGAGAATTACGCGGAACTGCATGCGATGGAGGAACAATTGAAGACGTTGAGGACTTTGGATGGCGAGCCGTATAAACTGGTTCCGCTGCCACTGCCGGATGCATTGTATCTGGATGACTACAGATTGCCTGGTTCTTATGCCAATTTCCTGATTATCAATGGTGCTGTACTCGTGCCTGGTTCCGGTTCGGAGAAAGATGAGGTGGTAAGGAAGAGGCTGCAGGACGTGTTTCCGGACAGGGAAGTGAAGATGATTGACTGCAGGGCGCTGCTTTCCGGTCACGGCGGACTTCATTGCGTGACGATGCAGTTCCCGGAAGGATGGTTGAATGAAAAACAATAAATATAAATATGTCTAGAATTCTTAAAGTGGGAATGGTGCAGCAGTCTTGTGGAAGAGACATTGCTGCCAATATAGCGAAGTTGGAAGCGAATATCCGTGACTGTGCGGCCAAAGGTGCGCAACTGGTTGTGCTTCAGGAACTTCATAATAGCGTTTATTTCTGCCAGACTGAAGAGGCTGCATTGTGCGACCTTGCTGAGCCGATACCTGGACCATCTACGGAGAAGTTCGGGGCTCTCGCCAAGGAATTGGGAATCGTGCTGGTGCTTTCATTGTTCGAGCGTCGTGCTCCGGGTATTTATCACAATACCGCAGTGGTGATGGAAAAGGATGGCACTATAGCCGGAAAGTATCGTAAGATGCACATTCCTGATGACCCTTGTTTCTATGAGAAATTCTATTTCACACCGGGTGATTTGGGATTCGTTCCAGTTCACACGTCAGTAGGAAATCTCGGCGTTCTCGTCTGCTGGGATCAGTGGTACCCTGAAGCAGCCCGTCTTATGGCATTGAATGGCGCAGACCTTCTTATATATCCTACCGCAATCGGCGGCGTGGGCACAGACTGCAAAGAGGAACAGGAAATGCAACGTCAGGCTTGGCAGCTTGTTCAGCGCGGACATGCAGTAGCCAACGGGCTTCCGGTGATTACCGTGAATCGTGTAGGTCACGAGGATGACCCGTCAGGCAATACGATCGGTCTGGATTTCTGGGGCTATTCTTTCGCCACAGGTGCACAAGGAGAAATCCTCGCGCAGTTTGACACTGAACACGAGGAGAACAAAGTAGTCGACATTGATATGGACCGCACGGAATACGTCCGTAGAGGATGGCCATTCTTCCGCGACAGAAGAATCGACGCTTACGACCCGATTCTCAAAAGATTCGGAAAATAATTATTGACTCAGGTTTCGCATTTGCGAAACCTGAGTCAGTTTTTGTTCGTCCAGCACGAACATACTCTAAAGGGTGCAAGTCCCTAAACCGCCCTG
>ENA-OYYT01000156-OYYT01000156.1-human-gut-metagenome-genome-assembly--contig:-NODE-156-length-39995-cov-25.509239_pt1 | contig 39995 bp, 54 predicted proteins | sample MGYA00243251_ERZ653453 | MGnify/ENA primary metagenome ERZ653453 (study PRJEB26926, sample SAMN06165174) | human gut metagenome | biome: ENVO:00009003; feature: ENVO:2100002; material: ENVO:00002003...
CAAGGATGCCGCTTACAAGCGCAATGATTAAATCCATGCCAGCAGCAACAATGCTCGGCAGGTTTTCAAGCAAAATCTGCACAGCCAACGGAATGATTGTCTGGGACGTTTCCGTGATAAGCTGCGTTAAGCCATGAATAACTACGCTTATTCTCGGTATGATATTTTCACCAACGGCAACAAGGCTATCGACAAAATTGGTAGTCAGCTCCTTGAAGTTCGCATTATCATCCGCAATACCAACAAGCAGGTTTTGCCATGCGCCCTTCATGGATGCAACAGAACCTTGAATCGTGCCTGCCGCTTCCGCCGATGCATACCCGGCCAACCCCTGCATCGTAATATAATCTACAAGAGCAGACTGTGCATCAGCAAGGTTTTCAATCTGGTAATTTGTGGCGTTTCCGTTGGCTTCGTTCCACTCGTTTACCTTGTCGATAACCTCCTGAAATCCTTCTTTTGTGGGAGTGATGCCAAGCTGCAAGTTGTCCAACATCGTGTAGTTGGACTTCATGATTCCGTTGAAGGCGTTCTGCACGGCTTCCCGCGAATTGCCGGTTGCCGCCACAACGTCCGCTTCTGCGTTGATGATCTTATCAGCAAGCACAGCAGCCGCTTGTGCATCTCCATTAAGCGCCGTTTTTAGTCCGGTTGCAAAGCCGTTTACCTGTTGCAAATAGTCATTCTGGCTCATTTGCACGGTACTGTATGCGTTCTTGGCTTTGTCTGCGATATAGTCATAAGCTTCACCGAACATCAGCTGTGCGCCGCCTACAAGCTGCTCATAATCCGCATACGCTGCAATAGCTTGTTTGCCAACAGCCACAACAGCAGCAGCACCAGCGGCAATAGCAGCAGCGCCGATTTTGCCCATTGTACTTAACAGCTTAGAGCCTTTACGTTCTGCGTGTTCCGTGGTTTCGGTGATTTCACCCTTCGCTTCATCTGCGCCAGATATAGCGATTTTTCCAAGTAACTTAAAAATTTCCAAGTGACCTTCACCCACTTTCTGTGAAGATAAAATAAAAGAAGGCCACCGGAAAGCAGCCTTCTATCGTGTGTTTCCTCTTTGTGTGTTTCTCAACCTATCCGACAACCGCATATCTATTTCGGGTGTCAATTCTCCGACCAATACGCCGGAATCCAGCATAACGCCGTGTGGCATAGACCGGGCCAAAAAGTCAATCAGGATTTGGTTTTGCTCAATCAGCGTCTTTCTGATTCCTTCGTTTTCTGCGCTGACAGCAGCGCGTACATAGTCAAGAAGCGTGTCAATGGGCGCAATGGCTTCTTTCCCGGCTTCGCCGCCGCCCAGCAGCGTGTTTCCGATTCTGCCAAAGATGGTGGGCCGGTCAAGAATACCGCCTTCAGCGTTCCATTTGACATCAAAGCTGGGCTTCTTGCCCTTGCCAGCAATGCCAAAGGGTGCTTTGCCGCCGCTGACAGTGATTTTCGGGACTTTCAAATTTGTAAAAATCTTGCCAACACTCAATGGGAAAAAGCCCTTAATCTTATCAACGGCTTTTTTTACAGCGTCCCGCGCACCCTCAATCTTGTCAGCAATAGCGTCCTTGATACTGCCGAATGTGTTTCTGACCCTTGAAACAACATCCTTCAGATCGTTGAACTTGCTCTTGATCCACTTGACAGCTGAGGAAGTGGCGGACTTGATCTTTTCCCACATCTTCAGCCAAAAGTTGCGGAAGCCTTCATTGTTTTTCCAAAGGTACACAAAGGCTGCTACAAGGCCGATGATAAGCGACACGACCAGGCCGATGATATTCGCCTTCATGGCCAAATTCAGGGCCTTCACGCCGCCTGTGACCAGCTTTAGGGCGGTGGTTGCCTTGCTCATGATGCTGCCCCACTTCAGCACAAGGACAAACCCGGATACTGTGACCGTGGCGGCAAGGATGCCAGCCGCCCACGCTTGCACGGTGGTTTTGTTCTGCTTGAACCATTTGATCATGTCCTTTATTTTGGTGATAAAGGATTGAAGCAATGGCACAGCAGCGGCCACCATTTCGGCGGTCTTATTCTTGATAGCGGTCAAAATCGGTTCACCAACACGCCCCAATTCTGCAAAGGCGCTTGTCAGCTTCTCGTTGGCCCTATTCGCCGCTATGACATCGGCATTGGTTTCCTTGTACTGTTCGGACGCTTTCTTGTAAGTCCCGTTCAGAGTGTCCATAATAAGCCTTTGCCGCTCCTGTTCATTGGAGCACTTGGCAAGTTTTTCATTGAATGCATCTTCGGATATTCCGGCCCAATTCAAAGCGTCTGCCAATGGGCCGGTGACTTCGCCGACCTTTGCCGTTTCGTTGGCCGCTTCCGTCAAGCCCTCGATGGGTAAACTGTCGCCGAATGTTGCAAAAACGCCGGTGCAGATGTCCGTCCAGGTCTGCAAATCCTTTTCGTTGTCGGTCATGACAGCCAAATGGTTTGCAGCTTCAACAGATACATCCGTATCACCCAAAACGGCCTGTAAATCCTGATAGGTTTTCTTTGCCGCTTCGGATGAATGGCCGTTTGTGACAAAAGCTGTGTCCAGCTTGCCCATTTCCGTTCTATATTCTCTGGAACCCTCAATAGCTGCTACCCACGCGCCGCCTAACGCCACGCCAGCGCTCAAAACAGCTTTTCCGATTTTCAGTGCCGATTCACCGATTTTCTTGAATGAAGCGTCTGTTTTCTTGCTTCCCTTATCCGCTGTTGACGCAGTTTCTTCAATGGCTTGCTTTGCCTGTGCATTATCAACGGCTATCGTTCCTAACAGCTTGAAAAGTTCCATGTCGTTACCTCCCTAAAGTAAGGGCAGGTAATAAGGGGCTGCAACTCATTCCTGTGGCACGAATGACGCTATTTCCATAGATTGCTTGACAATCTCGGTCAGTTCCGTCTTGCTGGTTGTTTCTGTCTCGACCTGCGCGCTGCTGTTTCCGTTTGTCGCAGCAACGAATTCCGAATAAGGGCGTTCAAAGTCCCTGTGTAGCCAGTATTCCCACATAACCTTTTCTTCCTGTTCTTCATTGCGTATGCTAATCATTGTGCCGATGAACTCATACAGCCGACCGGCCTTTATCATCTGGTTCAGCAGGATCATAGGATTTGCATACCGCTGAAAGAGAACATCAAAGAATCGGATATCGCCTACTTTAGAAATTTTACAGCATCCTGAAAAAAATCAGCGAATTCCTTTTTCTTCACAAGATCAAAAATCATGCCAGTGAAAGTCTTGATAGGAAGCTTCGCAATTTCCTTTTCCTTCACGCCGGACAGATTTGCCAGAAGCGCATAGATGTCATTCTTGCACTTGCCGATGTTCGCCAGCAGGATTGCAGCAATATCCAGCGCAACGGAAATGCCAATGGAAGCAACAACATCATCATCAGCATCTTCGTTTGCATCAGCATCCTTCTTCTGCTTGGCAACGTTTGTGATAGCGGCCTTCACTTCATCGGATTCAAAGCACCCCTTGAATTCCTTGATGCCGATTTTGCTGATGATGCCGATCATGATAAACAGATCGTCAGCTTCAAGGTTTCGCAGCTCATAGGTCTTTTCGATGTTTTCAGACATTTTATATAACCACACTTTCAATTATTTTCGCATTTAATGCAAATAAGGGCAGAACCACTTGCATTTTGTGATTCTGCCCTTACTCGTCAGGATGCCTTGGGATAGTAGATGTGCCAAGGCAACGTATCCAGATCGCTGGTCAGCTCTGCGTGACACTCAAAGGTGTACTTGCCGACAGCGCCTTCCTTGTTCTTGCCTTCCTGCTCAAAGCCGGAAGTGCAAAGCGCATTATCCAAAATGGCAATGATGTTCTTGCCTTCCAGCGTCTTACCGACAAAGGCGATATTTTCCCAATAATCGCCCGTGGCAATGTTCGCCTTGGATTCGATCAGATCATAGTTGGATGCATCATCAGACGTGCCGTCTGCGCCGATGGTAGCCGCCTTGATGATGTCCTTGGTCAGCTCAAGGAAGTTGATCTCCATAGTTGCCGTTTCGCCGGTCTTGACGGTCAGGCCCTTGGCCTTGACCAGTGCGCCGTCCACCTCAATGTTGGTGATCTCCGGCACAATAGACAGCTTGGAGCCGCCCGAAGTAGCGCCGATAATGGTTTCATCAAAATTCCACGAACTTCCTGCATACTTCAGACCCTTGTGAATCGTACCAGCACCGAACATGATATTCTTGGGGGTATTGGCAGATACGCCGGTCTTGCCCTCTTTGCTCATATCAGCTCACCTTCCATTCTTTGCATTGTAGATTGATTTGGATTTTCTTCAGTTCTTCGTCCCCGGTGGGAACGATCAAGGAATTGCCATAAAAAACGGCCACGGCTGACCCATCGTCAACCATGACCGTCTTTCCATATACTTTGTTGAAATAGTTTTCGATTTTTGCTTTTGCGTTTTCCAGTGTCAGCCACTTGTCACGGCTGAACCCGTACAACATGAAGGTTGTTTCTTGCAAGCAATCCTCTGTTGTCGGCTCTGTTTCCGTGTACTCACCGACAAAATAGGGGTATACAATCGGCTCCTTGGTGTATTCACCGAATTCGTATTCAAGCCCCAATTCTGTCATGCCGTCTGACACGACTTTCAGCAGATTTTTAGACATTAGTCATCAAACCTCGCTTTGAAGATTTGTTCAGCCCTTCGGATGATTTTACCCTTGTTCTGGTCAAACGCCGTTTGGAGCATCCGAACCGGCTTTTTACCGTTCGTCTTGTAGAACTTCTGGCCGTCCTTGCCATACACGATGACAACTTTGCCGTTGAAGGTAGGCTTTTTCCTGCCTGTAACCTTCTCAACGGGTACATACCATGCACCAACACGGCCATTGCGCTTCAATGCCCATTCACCGGTTCCAAACTCCGTCCAGATAGCATTTTCAAGAGGACTTCCAACAACAGCTTCACCCGCAGATTCGTCAACGTTTGCCGCCCACGATCCTTTTAGCTGGCCTTGGTCAACAGGCGTATTTCTTGCCGTGGCTGACACAAGCTCCGCAGCCGCTTCCAGCAGAAACGCACCCACAGCATCATCAATGGCTCTGTTTACCTGAAGATGGTTGTCAATAAATTCGACATCTGCCATTTTACTGACCTCCCGTGTATTTCAGATAGATTTCAAGCTGTGATCCGCTGCCCATCTCCATTGGATTGTCAATCAGCGTGACTTCGTATCGCTTGCCGCCGATAACCATTCTGCTACTTTCGGCAGTGATCCGACTGTCAAGCGGCACATAGTCAGCTACAAAGACATGGGTGGATTCTTGGATTTTGGCATTGAAGGTGGTATGCCGTGCGTCACCGGCAGAAAGGTCAAGCCAGCCTTTGAGCGTCTGCGCGTCCGTCCACGACTTCACATTCTCGCCGATTTCATTCTTGATGGAAGTGTAGACCTGGATTGTTGCCGTGATGTTGCCGCCGATGCCTTTCATACTCTCAACCCCCGTCCGAACCTGGCCTTCATATACGGCCTTAGAAAGCCCGTAAGAGCCTTCGGGAATCCGGCTGCGGAATTGTCCCCGGTCATGTCGAAATATGTCACAGAGTGCCTTGAAATCGTTTCTGAAGCAACTCCAACCTTGTTCCCGTTGTCAAGCTGCCATTTCAGCATATTTGCCACGCCCAGCTTGACATCTGCGGGGTAGACAACCTTGGTCACAAGGATGCAATCATCATCAGCACACGATTCGTTCACCGTGAATGTGGTGTCATCCGTGATTTCCTTGACTATGCAAAGGCAATCCGATTGCAAGTCCGATTGTGAGATCATCACCGTGTCACCCACAGCAAACGGAATCAGGCTTTCGGACATGAACACGCCGCCCCGTATATCAGCTTCAACGCGGAATCCACGCTGCTGGAAGTTGTTGTTGGTGTACGCACGAATAAGCAGTTCAAGCGCCTGAAGCCGTGCTTCAAGCGCCTGATCCGCTTCGTCCGTTGTCACAAACTGCCGCAGTTCGGCAACGGTCATAATCATAAGGTTTCAGCTCCTTACTTCTTGAACTTGGCCAGAACCACCTTGGAAGTGTTGGACAGGGCCACGGCGTAGTGCTTGTCAACAGAAATGTCGGTCTTGCGGGACAGGCTCACGCGGTCTGTCTCCACATTGGTGTCACGCTTCAGGTAGATGGTCAGCGCGGCAGCGTCATCCTCGGTTTCCGCATCATTGTTCAGCTTGACGATGGGGCAGGCGTAGCAATCAACCTGACTGCTGGTTTCGCCAACCTTCACCACAGGCACCTTCTTGGACGGCACCACACGGCAGTTTGCGATCATGCCGATCTCGCCGGACAGGATGACACCGGCTTTGTACTTGTCCGCGCTGATGAAATCAGAATCCTTGCGGAGCTGCGTCACCTGCTTGGGGTGGACGAAGATGACCTTTTCGCTGTTGACCTCCTCCTCAAACAGATCAATAGCGTCCACGATGCCGGAATACTTGATTGCGGCGGCGCTGCCGTCATAGGTGAGCTGTGCTCCCTGAAGGGCGGCCATAGCATCACTGTCCACCTTGGAAGCAATGGACTTTGCAAGCTGGGTGTTGGTTTCGCCAACGGGATTGCCGTAGCCGGACAGCACCGCTTCATCCGTCAGTTCCACAGCCTTCATGGCCTTCTTGACCTTGACGGTAGTGGTGGAAGCAGTCAGCTTCACGGTTTCGGCGGCAACGCCTTCAGCGATGTCCGCAGCATCGCCAATGTATGCGTACTGCGGCACGGTCACGGTATCACCGGGAACGCCCTGAAGGGTGGTGTCAATCTTCGCAAAGGGAGCGACAACGATCTTATTTGCGATCTTTGCGGAGATCATGTCAGCCATGACCTGCGGATTGATAAGGTCAGAAAGTTTGGTAGTCTGGTTAGCCATAGTTTTATCTTCCTTTCAAATTAGTTTTTCGTAAGTTCTGCGTAGGTTTCTGGATTCTCGTTGAACAGTTTCAGCCGCTCCTGATAGCCCATTTTGGCGAAATCTTCCTTCGTGACAGCATCGCCGCCGCCCTGATCGTCAGGAAGCTTGTGTTCGATGACCTTCTTGCCGCCAGCGCCTTCAAACTGATTCGGGAACTGCGTTTTCAGACCGGCAAGCTTGTCATCCATGCCCTTGACTTTTCCGTTTTCGTCAAGTGTCAGTTCTTCCGGCTTGTACTTCTCACGCAGCTTGAAGGCCAGATAGTCAGGATCAACGGCCTTTGCGTCCCGAAGGGCAAGCTGAATGGCATTTTCAAGCTTGGTCTTTTCAAGCTCTGCCTGAAGCTGCGACACCTGCGTTTCATATCCGGTGATCTTGCCCTGAAGTTCATCGTTGCCCTTGGTTCCTTTCTTCAGCTCTGCAATCAGGCCGTTGGCTGTGGTCAACTCGGTTTCCTTGCCGTCAAGCATCGCCTGAAGCGCATCATACTTGCCCTTCCCGACATATTCTCCGCTGCCAAGGTTGGCAAGCTTGATCTGCTTGTCCTTGTTGGCTGCATCGCCGTTGTAGGCATTCAGCTTTTCCGCAAACTGTGCATAAAGTTCATCGCCCAAAATCGCTTTCAGAAATTCCATTGTTTATCCTTCCTTTGCCGCTGTTTTTAAGCGTGGTGTCATCCACAGACAAGCGCTTGTTTAAGTCTGTAAGCGCAACAGATTATTTGTTGTTGGACAGTTTAATCGCCATATCCGGGGCAATGAAAAAACCATCTTCGTGATGTCACGAAAATGGTTTAATCAGCTCTGATATAACCTTCAAACCCGGCCTTCTTCAGCCGTTCCAGCATCTTTTCCGCATTGGCACGGACGGAGAAAGCGCCAACCTGCACACGGTACATTTTGCCGCCGTTGTTCGTGTCGGACGCAGAAGGCTTTTCTGCGGGTGTAACCGGCGCTTTGTAGGTCACACCCAGATAGTTACAGATGCCCTTGGCGATGGCTTCACCGATCTTGGCGGTATTCTCCACGATCCACTTTGCGCCCTCCACGCTGTCGTGGAACTCGCATTCGGTGTAGGCCGTAGGAGCAGCGGGAACACGCACTTCATACAGGTCTGCGTTTACGCTGATGCTTTCGCTCTTGCCGGGAGTGATAGGCGCAAGCTGGTCAAAAATGGCCTTACAAGCCTTGTAGCCGTTGCCGCTGGAATTGTAGCAGAACATCCGTGTACCCATGACGCTACCATTGAAAGCGTTGGTGTGGATAGGCACATGGAGATCAGCATCAAAGGCGTTGGATTCGCTGCACTTCTGCTGCATCGAAATCATATGGCCCACCTTCACAGAAACGCCGCTGCGAACCAGTGCAGCACGGCAAGCTTCAGCGATCTTTCCACACTGGACAGCTTCCGTGGTGTTGCCGTAGGCGTAGGCGTTGTTGGTCTGGTCACTGGGAGACAGATAGACCTTCTTAGCCATTGTCCTTTACCTCCTTGTTGTATGTAGCCGTAGAGATGCACAGCACAGCGCCCAAGAAGGTATCAACGGCGGTGATGCTGGTGACGATCTCCTCGGAGTACGGCCAGCCCCACACCGTGGACAGCGCTGCATACAGAGTGCCAACGGCAGGAAACACGATGATGACCAGCCACTTCAGCACATCATAAATCTTGTTGGGAATTTTCATGGTTTTTTACCATCCTTTCAAATATTTTCACTTGATTTTGTGTATGAAAAAAGGGCTTGCAAAGCTGCAAACCATTAATCCATCTATGTTTTTTAACTTGCCGGTAACTTGCCAACGCACGATAAACGCGCGATAAACGCACCCCGTGCGTTCCAATGCACGAAAAAAGCACCGTGCGAGCGCATGGTGCTTAAAGCTCTTTTGCTATTTTTTCAAGGTCTGAAAAGAACGCATCAACAATGACATTGTCCCTTTTTTGGCTGATGTCAAGTGCCAGAAGCGTGACAGATTCTGAAGTTACATCGTCGTTGCTGTCAATGAATTCGGCAACTTCCGCGCGTTCTTCGTCATCTTTTAGGTATGAAAGAACACCGATGACAAATTCTTTGTCATTCCAAATCGCACGGAGTTTTTTGACCAGCTCTTTTTCCGTTTCTGTTAGCTTTCTCATAGCCTATCACCAAATTTCATCAATATCACCAGCGTCAATGATCGTCTTGCCAATGATTCTGTAATTCCCAAAACCATTGTTTTCAACGGTATAAATATAATTGCCGATTGCTTTTTCAAAAACGCTCTTTTGGCTCTGCTCTTTTGTGATATTCGTTGCAATTTCACTCATAACATGAGCGTATTCCTGCTTTGGGAGGAATACTGTTGGGAAGTCTTTGCTGCCTTTGGCAAACGCCTTCACGGATGATATTATATCATCCTTTCCAGAAGTTGCAACAGAGCTTTTCACCGCCGATTTTGCGCCCTGAAATATTTTCACCAGATCGGGGTCAAGAATATCGGTCTTTCCGTACCAAAAAGCGGAGAAGCTTTCAGCAATATATTCCGCGTTGGTCGAAGTGGCATAACCGGAAATGTTACCTGCATATTTCCCCATACTTGCAGATATGTCAAACCCATGTTCCTTAAATAGCTTTCGGAATATCTTATCATCCAGCAAATGGCCAGATTCATGAACAAAAGTTGCTTCTGCAAAGTCAAGACCGGCAGTTTGGGCGAAGCATTGAACGCCCGTCTTTCTAAGGGCTTCAAGATATGCACGCTGCTTTTCTCTCAGCCCCTGTTTCCTAAGAAGTGCGTCCATTCCGTTCAAAACAGTGTGTAGCAAATCGTCTGCTTTTTTGACAAAGGCCGATGTGACTTTTGCGGAAGCAAAAATCTTCTGGTTCATAAACAGCGTACCGCCGTTGCCCCATTGATAAGCGGCTGCAATGCCATCTTCAACGGCTGTTTTCCATTTGCTTTCCCTGAAGTTCATAGGCTTCAGGTTGCCAAGCATCGGAATATCATAACTGCCGTATACCCCGGACAAGACCTGATTCATTTTATTTGCGTTTTCAAGGCTCATGCCCTTATAGGATATATTGCCTCTATATTTCGACTGATATTTCGTGTCGACAAAGCGCTTGGCATATTCTTCAGCTTCTTCTACAGTCTTCGCTGGCGTAAAGGCCGCAGTCTGCGCAACTGGCGCTTCAGTCGCCTTCAAATACTTCTGCTTGAATTCCTCAAAGTTCGCCGTCTTATCAAGCCCGAAGTATTCAGCGCGTTCTTTCAGCGTGTTCAGTTCTTCATCATCCAGCGCCCACCGCGCCCGTGTGTTGGACGTGCAGCGGCAGTTGACAACTTCAGCAGCCCCACCAGAAGGATCACCGGGGAACATCAGGCCGTTAGAAAACTTTTCGTCAAGCTCTCTGATCTCGCCGTCAACTCTTGCGTGGGAATCCCTTGTTCTGCCGTCAAGCGCAGCATCCCACTGTTTAAGCACGTCAGCGCCCTTTTTCTTCGCTGCATATTGTGCGTCACGGGATGATGTCTGCTGTATTCTGTGGCCCTCTGTCCGGGCGATTGTCTTTGCTCTGGACAACGGCGCTTTGGATACGCTGCTGATGTTCCGGGCAATATCCGCATACGATAGGGACGATGCAATGCCACGGCTGATTTCCTGTGCAATGGATTTCTTCAGCTTTGCCAAATCCACACCCAGCGCATTATAAAGGCCGTTGCTGACCTTGGAATCGGTCAATACGGCCTTGACAGCAGCCGCCTGGTCAACAGGGATAACCAGCGGAACGCCTTGACCGGCGATTGAGTACATTGTGCCGACATAGCCGGTTTCATAGCACCCATTCAGGTATTTGTCAATGGTGCCGTAATTGTCACCGTGCATCTTGTCCAAAATGCCGCTGACCTGGCCCTGAAGCGCCCTCTGATAATTCTGCTGGTAAATCTTTGACCGCTTCTGCGATTGCAGCAGCGCTCTTGTGGTTTCGTCAAGACCGTCCTGCGAAAGCGCATGATCCAGCAGGTCAATGTCAGCCTGAAACAGCTTGACTTTCTCACGGATGTCTTTCAGCGCCGCTGCATATTGCTTTTCAAGCTCCTTCAGCGCTGCTGCTTCACTGTCAAGCAAGGACTGCTGGACTTCTTTTTCCCATCGGTTCACATTACATCACCCTCCGGCACAACACCGCCAAGCGCCGCCTGTGCTGCCGCTGTGTGATTATCTTCAGCCGCAGGCAGTTTGTCCTTGATGTCATCATAGTCCAGTTCAAGCGCTTCGCAGATAAGCTGCTTTGTCAATTCATCGCCAAGCTGCGTGGAAACGTTCAGGATGGTGGTCATCCGTGCTTGCTGCTCCTGTGCCTTTGTCAAGTCAATCTGTGCGTTTTCCTGTGCATTGGTGATGATCTCACGGTCAAAAGTGAAATATATGTCCTTCTGCTCATAGTCAGTGCCTTTCGTGTCATTGATTTCTTGAAGAACCAGCTTCAGCAGCTTCCGCATGAACTGTTTAAGGCTCGGCAGAAGTCCGTCACACTTCAGGTCAAGGTTTGCATAAGCGGACTTGATAGCAATGCTTGTGGTGGCGCTGGTGTCCTTCAGGGCTTCCGTATTCACACCCATGCCGAAGCGGAAGATATTCTTTTCATCCACTTCCATCTTGGTTTTCCGTGCTTCAACCGGGATGTCCACGGTCTTGATATCAACGCCGCCTTCTTCATCAACGCCGATGTGCTTCTTGTTCTTGATGTTGACCATCAATTCATCCAGATTATCACCCTGAAAGCCACGCACGACATACAGTGCTTCGTTTGTATCCTGAATGTTGTTGGAAAGACCGGCGTTCATCAGGTCATAATCATCAATCAAATCTTTGATGGGCTTCACGCCGCTGGTCTGCTTCTTGCCATTATCCAGCCGGAAAAACGGAATCACGCCGTAATCCTCATAGTAGGTGCTTGTGTCACCATCCTTTTTGTAGAGGATATGCGGCCTTGGATTGATTTCAATGGACTTGTCAAGCTCAATCTGCCCATCATCTTCTTGGCAGTAAAAAACGGTCTGGGATTTGTCCCAAACCTGAATGCGCTTGATTTTCTTGTTGTCCTTGCCGATGCGATCAATGTACCAGTAGATCACATAGGCGCAGCCGTCATCCGTTTCCTTCTCCCGGACTTCCACAACGCCGATGCTGTCAGCCGTTTGAAAGGCCGTCCTGTCATTTTCGCCCTTATAGGCGTACATATACTCAAAGCCCTTGGAAATGCAGCCTACAAGCAATTCATACAGCTCTGCGGCAAAGGATTCATTGTCGTTGAAATACGCATCAAGCTCTGTCTGAAGCTCCGGGATGTCGGATTTCACGAATCCGTCCTTGGCAGAAAGCATATACTGTGCTTGCTGATCCGTCAGAAGCTTGAAAAAAGGATGACTGATCCTGATGTTGCTTTTGGTCTTGTCCTCCTGAAGCTTTCCGTCTGCATCGAAGAAGAAAATGCGATAGTTGTTGATATCGTGGTTGCCTTCGTAGTATCGCAATCCCACCTTTGCAAGCCGCTTCTTGTTGCTTGCTGCATCGCTATCCATGAATGTCTTAATCTCACTGACTGTAAGCATAGGGATTCACCGCCTTACTGTAAAAAATCGTGCTGCCGTGTGTGCCGGTCATAGGCTTCTTTTATCTGCCTGATTGCCGACACGGCGATTTGGTTTTCAAATTCTGCGTGGTCATCACAGTATTTTTCGTATGCTGTGATGTCGCCAAGCACCTGTTTATAATGCTCCTGGCTATGGTTTGTGCCTAAATAGATTTCATCGGCAAACCTCAAAATCCTAACACGGCAGTCCTTGGCGTGGCGCTCCCGGCCTTCGTCCCGAATCGTGTCAATGTCCGTCTGCATGGTTTTCATGTTCTTTTCAAGATCAGCAACCTTTTTCAGCACTTCGTGATTGAGCTGCTTTCCAAACCATCCGAAGATTGCCGTCCAAGGATTGATGTTGATTTTGGACACCTGCAAAAGCGACATGATAAGCACCAGCGCACCGCTGCCGCCGTAAAGGATTTCTTTGATTGTCATTGTGTGGCACTCTCTTTCATTTTCTCTGTATTTATGATTAAGTCAGCCACTTCTTGACTTTGCGCCAGCCCTCCACACCGTACCGCAACGCTGCCATTGCGTCATCCTGAAATGGGACAGGTTCATCAAGATATTCACCCGACTTATCATCTTTTTTCCACTTCCATTGCTGCAACTCCTTGATTGTGTTCACGCAATGCGGATGGACATATATCTTTCTTTGCTTCAGCCAGTCAATTTGCGCTTTGACTGACCCGGCAGAGCCGCCCTTGTCCACGCCCCTCGCGCGGAACCCGGCCTTCTGCCACATCTTGATTCTGTCCGGCTCTGCGGAATCACACCACATCTGTTTTTTGATGGGGACATCCATGTCCTTTGCAAGCTGTATGATCTCTGACGTGTCCTTCTCAAAAACATAGATTTCAGACAGAACGGCAATGTCATCGTCCTTTATGCCCAGCAGTAACAAGGCATTGGCATGGTTAAATCCAAAGTCCTGACCAATTGCGATGTCATCATAATCGTTCAGGTTTTGGCTTACCTCTTTAACCTCCCAATTATGGAGAATTAAGCCGCCTATTTCGCCCCATTCGCCCAAGCCATATATCTGATACCCTTCAGGATCAACAGCCTTTCTGCGCTCCATACGGGCCTTGTAGGCATCATCTATGAAACGGTTCATCAGGTATGTGCTGTGGTGTGTCAGAACATTGTCATCCGGCATATCAAAAAAGACCTTCTTGATCCAGTGATTCTTGTTCACCGGATTGAAGGTCATTCTGATTTGATAAAACTGACCTGGCGGCAATTCGCCACGCAAACGGTCATCTATGATTTCCACATCGGCCTGTGTCAGCTCCGTGGCTTCTTCGCACCATACATCAGTCAGCTTGCCGCGCTGGAATGTGATGGACTTCAGCTTTTCGCGCTGCTTGTCATCGTTCATGCCCCTGAAGATGATCTTGTTTCCGTTGGCCTTGCAGGTGAGCTGCAAAGGGGACATATTGATTTGCCAGTACCGTTCCGCTTGATCTCCAAACATACGGTAAATAGCTCCGGTCAGCTCTGCAAAGGTGCTGTCACGGTTTGTAATATCTGATTTGCGGATGCAAACAAGGTTTCTGCCCTTGTCACGCATAAGCCGCAGGATGTAGTTTTGCGCCGTGTCAACAGATTTCCCAGAACCGGCGCTGCCTTTCATCACAATATAGCGCTTCGTGCTGCGGTCAACATCCTTGAAACAGGGATTTGCTTGGACTTTGATGTTCACAGCGCATCAGCCGCCTTAAAAGCTTCAAGCAGCTTCGGAAACTGGATTGCAAAGAAGTCAATCATTTCTTCGTTCTGCGCCCATGCGGAGTTCTCGGCCAGACCGCTTTCAAAAAGAAAAGCGTGAATAATCTCGTGCCGTTTTACCTTGTTTGTCTGAATTCGTAAATTTGCCTTACAAGTTGGATCATCCCTGTTTTTGCCGTATGATTCAGCGAACAGTTCTTTTGTGGTTTCGTCACAGAAACCATCACACCCAACAAGGCGTGGTTCTTTTTCGTCACCGCAAACCGTCAATGTGTATTCAGTTCCCAAAACGTTAATTTTCATCTTCATCGCCATAGTCAACCGTGATATTCAGCTCCATGTCAACTTCCGCTTCAACTTTATCGGTGTAAATTCCGTACGCCTTACCAAGCAGTTCAGCGGCTTTATTTGCATCAGATAGCCGCGCCGGAATTTCAACAACCTGCGGTATTTCTTCTTTTTTTGTCTGCTTTCGCATTGTTCCGTTTGAATCAGGAACATATTTTGTTTCTTCTTTGGATAGCGTGACAACAACAGATTCCGTCATTTCCCTTCGCATTACCGCTGAAAGGTATCTCATGACTTCATCTTGGTCAGCAACAAGCGCCGCTTCTTTCTCCTTCATCCGTTTGTCGATGTAATCACGGATATTAGGTTTTTGTAGGTTTTCTGTTGCAATTACACCAGCTGTCTTTTTGCTGTACCCGGCTCTGATTGCGGCCTGTGTAGCATTCAGATCAATCAGATATTCGTCACAAAAGCGCTGTTGTTTTGCCGTCAGCTTCTTATCAGCCACAATCTCGCCTTCTTTCTGGATATAACAAAGAAGCGGAACGTGGTAGGAGAAATAGCACCCACGTCCCGCTTCCTCGGAAGCTATAAATTTTCTATTATAACAATATCACACTTCAACCATAAACTTCTATCAACTAACGTCATTTTCTCCGGAATTTTCGATGATTTTTTCAACCACCTGCAAAGCTGTCCCGTGGAGTTTGCATACCCATTGATAGGAACGGCCCATGTAACACGCTATCTGCTCCCATGTTTTGAACTGCACATAGCGCATATTCAAAACAGTATGTAGCCGCGCATCCTCCACCTTGTCTATTGTCGCTGTCACGGCCTTCCTCGCATCAACGAAGCAATCAATCTCCCGTTTGATCTCCTCTTCAAAGTCGATGATTTTTGACATAGCTTCAGCAAGCTTGTCCTGCGTACCACCGCCAGAAACAACATCCTGCTTCAGCGTTGGCGTGATCTTCGTGGCCATCGCTTTCAGACGGTGCAGCTCCTCAATATCCCGGTTGATTTTCGTATCAAGCCGCATGATTTGTTGAAGGTATCGCTTTGCAGAATTGTCTTTCTCAGCTTCCATCGACATCGCAGTCACCTCCGTCGGTCTTGAAATTTTCGAAGGTGCTGATGTTTACCATCGTAACGAACATATGTGCAATTGCCGTTACGAAAGAGTCTCTATCATAATCCCCCTCGTCAGCAATGCAAATAATAGCATTCAAGAAATCGCACATTACTTCGCTCACTTTTTCTCTTGTCCGTTCGTCCATTGTCAGCCCTCCGATTCCAAAATTCAACCAGCTTGTCAACGTCTTTGCTTTTCGGCGGCGCCATTGCGCCCATCATGCATCCATCCTTATGCTGAGGATTCCCGACGAGCAAAGCGGTTTCGATATAATCAATCGTTGCAGCTTCGATTTTCATGTCGCATCCGCAGAACGGGCACGGTTTCAGTTCAGCCACGCTTGCGCACCTCCTTCAACTCGTCCAGAAGCAACAGCCGCACACCCTGACACAGAGCGTACAGAAGCTTATGCTGCCAGATGTCTCTTGTTTCTGCGATGCGGCTCATGCCATCTTCGATTGCGTCCAGCGCTTCCACAATAGCCGTTCTGTCAGCCATTATCTTCACCCCCGTGATAGGAAACCTTGTATTCCTCCGCTAACGTATCCCGAATATGCTTGCGGCGCACATAGCCGTTGTTGATTGCGTCTGCAAGCTCTTTAAGGCACTCAAACAGATATGCAAGGCTCATTGTGTCGTGCTTGTCCTCTGTTTCTTCGTGGACGTGCCACCCGAACTTGTCCATAAGCACCATGCCAATCATATCCATGTTTTCCTGTGTACCAAGCAGCTTGCCCTTCATTATCAGCCGCTGATCTCTGGATAGGTGTTGCTTTGCCATTGGTTGTCACCGCCTTTCACAGTTCCGTTACGCCCTTCAGCCTGTAATTTTTGGCTGCGTCTTTCTTGATGCTAAAAGAGCGTTTCGCACGTTCAAAGATTCTTCCTCCGACAGCTTCATCAATGCCAAGAATGTCGTTGATAGTACATTCGCTTGAAATGATGGTGATGAGCTTCGGATTGTTGTACCTGAAATTCAGGATTTCAAAGGCTGCGTTCACATCTGCCGCAGTGGGAATCTGCTTCTGCCCGTCAGCAGCCTTCCCGGTCTTGAACAGGTCATCAATATACAGCACGTCAATGTCCTTGTACGGCTGGATCAACCTGCTATATTCCTCATAATCCATGACGGCGTTCTTCAACTTCACAACATCATCACGCCACAGCATATACTTGACAGATTTCCCGTCCATAAGTAATTCCCGACAGATAGCGGTGCAGATATGTGTTTTGCCTGATCCACTCTGACCGCCGATGAAAAACCAGCCTTCGGGATTCTTTGCATAGGCAACAGCAGCATCCTTGATGACCTTCTGCCAATCGTCAGCAGCTTCAAATTTGCCAAAGGTGTAGTCCCGGATGATGTTCTTCAGGCCGCTGCGCTCCATGCGTCTGATAGTACTTCTTACGGCCATGCACTTACAGTCCCGTGAAATGGTTGTCCAGCTCCCATTGCTGGTCTGTGCTGCTCGGAGGATTATTCCCTTGTTCTTGCAGACGGTGCAATTATACCCGTCACTTTCATTCAGGCTACCTTCCGATTCGTTGAAGCTATCTGCCTTGAATTTCTCCATTTCCTCTTGACTGTATGGCTCAAAAGTATTCCCCATATACTTTTTCATGATCTCCTGAATCCGTTCCACCGCCACCAGCTCCTTTCTTATCGTCATAATTTCCATCAAGGACTTTCGCCATGTTGGCATCCTTGATAAGCCAGTCAAACGTAGCTGACCAATTACTGCTGTTTTTGCCCTTCAGGAAAGATGACGCTTCCGCTTTTTCAAACAGCGTTCCGAAGTCCTCAATGGAATAGTTTTTCAGACGGGCTTTAATGGCCTTCTTCCGTGCATCAGATATGACTTTGACAGAAGGAAAAGATACACAGACAGAATTAAAGGTGTTCACGATTCCCTTATAATCTATCTTTTCTCTTTCTATTTCTTCTTCTCTTTCTTCTTCTATATCTGTTGCGTTACATTGCGTTACTGTAACGCTACCTTGAAGAAGTTTTTGTTTTTCACGGTGTTTTGCAACTCTTTTTCTTGTCTGTTCACGGATTCTTTCCATGCCTTCAATGTTCTGATGTTCTTCCCAACCGGCGATGGAAAAGAAACCGTTGTCTGTCACCACCATTCCAAGCTGTTCAAGTGCTTCCAGCGCAAGCCGAACGGTGTTTTCTTCAAAATCCAGTTCATCAGCAAGCATTTTCGGCGTGTAAGGGATGTTTTCCGTCAGGAAGATCATACCGCCTGAATTGCATCTACCGGCAATTGTTAAGAGCATCACCCAAATCAGGACGATGTTGTTTCCGTCCGGCAATCGCCGTAGGTGCTTGATTTTGCGATTGTCAAACATATCCGTTGTGATTTTGATCCACTTAACATCAGCCAAGGACTTTCACCCCGTCCCCGATATCGCAAAACTTGAACGAAGTCCGCAGCTTATGTACGCCATACACAACGGAAAACCATTTGTGTTCGGGATATACGGCAATAACCGTTCCTGTAACAACTTTGCGGAATTCCTTCACGCCAGTCCCGCTGATACCGTCCCAAGGATCGAACTGCACCTTCTGGCCGACAGCAACAAGCGCTTTGTTCATCATGCTTTACCACCACCCAAAGAATACTTAGCGTAGCTTGTCCGCTCACCGTATCGGTTCTTTCCGCTGACCATCTCTTTTCTGATGGGTACACCCATCTGCTTCAGATCGGCAATTCGGGAAGCAAGGCGCATGATCCCGTATTCCTGCATCGCTTCAAGGCTTGTGATGCTGCCGTAATCTTCAAGGTGTCGCTGGATAAGCTCACACTGCGTCATTTGGTTCGCCCTCCAATTCAAGGAATTTGTTCAGATACCAAATGGCCTTTTTAACATCCTCTACAGGCGTTTTGTTTTTCTTGCAGCAACGGTATATGTATTTGAAAGCGTTGCACAGACAGAAGCCCTTTGTATCTTCAAGGCCAATCGCTTCAGTCATGACATCAATACATTCAAATTTCCCTGTTTCGTAGTGTTTGGGATGATTTACAACATCATTGGAAACATTAGCCATCAGACCACATCCTTTCGTTTGGCTCTTGCTTCGGCAAGCCTAATCTTTGCGGCTTCTTTCTGTTCATCAGTCATTTCACGCTTTGTGCGGTAAGGATTTCTCCCGAATCTGAATGGATGCAACGCACAGCTGGTGGAAGTGCATTCCTTCACTGCGCTTGAAGAATCTCCGCAGCAATCAAGGCAAAATTCACGGATTGCTTTCACTGGATTTTTCTGCATACTAATCACATCCTTCCCGTGGAACCGATTCCGCACCGGTCATCGTTGCCAAGATAATCAACTTCCATCAGGTGGATCATGGGCTGATGCTTGATGATACGGAACTGGCAAATCCGTTCGTTCTTGTGAATGAAGGTGTCTTTGACAGCATAGGCCGGGAAGTGCCATTCGTCATTGTCTCCACGGTAGGATTCATCAATGATTCCGATACTGTTCGCAAGCAGAATTCCAAGATTCTTGAATGTGCTGCTTCTGGGCGCAACCAGCGCTTCATAGCCTTCCGGCAGTTCCATGGCAACGCCCATCGGAATCAGCTTGAATTGTCCTCCGACCATGCTGACATCTTCAGCCGCACGAAGATCAATCCAATCCCCGGTGTTGAATCGTTCGATTTTGTTGATATCTCGCAGATAGCGAATTCTGATTTTCTCCATGTTTCAAACCTCTTTGATCTGGATGCCGTAATTCCACAGCATCAGTTTCCTTTTGATGATGTAGTCCTTTGTCCTGAAGCCCTTTGTGTCCTCTACAACGATTTCCCCGTTTTGGATGTATACAAAGTCGGCTATGTAGCTGCACTCTCTTTCAATCAGTTTTCCGGGCTTAAAGCAGCCTTTATTGCGCCCTCTTGTATATATATCATCGCAGTATTCACGTTGCGCCGGAATAAGGACATACTTCACTTGCCTTTGTAGGTTCTGAATTGTCCCCGCCCTTTCAAGCAGGGACAATTCCTTGAACCGCCTGTATTCCTTCACGGAATCGTATGTAACGCCGTCAACTGTGACTTTGCGACTTCCGTACTTGGATTTTTGGCTGTACCCCATCAGAGATCACACCGACCGGAAGGATTCTTGCTGTGCGTCATATGGCAAATGCCGCCGTGGTATCGCTCCAAGCAGCGCTTACAGAACTCCTTGTGGCTGTCCTTCTGATAGTTGGTAGTGGGATTGACAACGGGCTTATGATAGCCGGTCTGATGATTGGTCTTAGTCTTATTCATGTTTTACATCCTTTCAGAACGGCAGATCGCCGTCATCTTCGTCAATCTCTGTGAAGCCTTGCGCCGGTTCCGCATAGCCGCCGGAATCGGCAGACCGCTTGCTTTCGCAGAATTCGTGGTGTTCCACAATGACTTCGGTCACATAGACTTTTTTGCCGTCCTTGTCGTCATAGGTTCTGGTCTGAATACGGCCTTCAAGGGCAATCTTCATGCCTTTGTGAAGGTATCTTTGGCAAAACTCGCCGTTTTTGCCCCAAGCAACGCAGTTGATGAAATCCGCTTCCGGCTGGCCGTCAGACTTGAAAGGCCTGTCCACCGCCAAGCGATAGGAAGCAACGCACTTGCCGGACTGCGTGCGCCGGATGTCGGGATCAGCCGTCAAGCGGCCAATCAGCACAACCTTGTTCATCTGTTATTCCCCCTTGCTTACAACTTCGCCGGTGGCTTCGTCAACCTCGGAGAATTCGGCATCAAAGACGGTTTCATTCGGCACGGAATACATATCATCGGAAATTTCGTGCTTGATAACTTCATCCTGTACCGCCGCCTTGACGAAATCGGACTTCAGCGGTGCATATTTCAGGACACGCTTCAGAACGGTCTTTTTCGCCATTTCCTCAAAGTTGGTTTTCCACGGGGAATAGCTGCTGACGTAGGCCTTGCTGTATTTCTCAGCGTGTTTCCGCACATCTTCCATGCTCATGACTTCAAAGCCATAACCGCCGCTTTTCGTCTTGAATACGGCATAAACCTTGATAGGCTCGCCCCGGTTCGTGTCAGCCGGTTTGTGCGTCAGCTTCGGTTCAAGGCCATATTCGCAGGTGAATTCATCGTTGGCGTAGACAACATGGGCCTGAATGACTTCCACTTCGCCGGAACGGTAAGCCAAATCAATAAGGCCCTTGTAGCCAAGCTGGAACTGCGCTTCCAGTGTCCCCTTGTTGTTGTAGGGCAGGACATAGGCCTGTCCAAGCGGCGTGTTAACTTCAAGGCCAAGCTGTGCGCTGGTCATCATTGCGCCCAGGAAGCTGGCCGGGGTACAGCTCCCAAGCTTCGGATTGACGGAGATTGCCGAAAGCACGATCCTGGTGAACCGCTCCGGCGTGATGACGGATGGCAGGGCCTTTGCAATCTCGCCTTCCATGCTCTTGATGTACTGCTGCATGGTCTTTCTCTCCGGGGCCTTCATTTCGTTCTGCTGCTTTTGGATGATGTTTGCCATAATTGTCATTCTCCTTTCAGTTCTGTCACCCGGAATGTGCGGGTGGATGTTTCTTTGTAATATCCGGCCAGGTCAAGACCAGGATTTTCCTTCGCAAACCGCTTGCTGTCAAATGTGCGCCGTGTGCTGGACTTCCACGAAACCCGGAAACCGTCACACTCGCCGCCGCCAGCATCGCCCATGAAGGACTTGATCTTGTTTGCGGCTTCGTCCCGCATGGCTTCCAGCTCTGCAATCTGCTTGCCAAGTGCTATGTACTGCGCAAGCGCCGTGTTTTCCAGCGTCAGGTCAACGGTGTCCTCGTTGCTTTCCGCATAAATGGTCTTAATGGCCGCTGTGGTGGCCTGTGAGCCATCCGCAACGGGAGGGGTGTTATTCTTCACCATCTCCCAAAAGTCCGCTTCTGCGGCCATTAGGGCGGCAATCTCGGCTTCGTCTCGCTCAATGGTGAACCACCTGAAATCCCGGTTGCCGATCAGGACGGCAAGATACCACCGCTGTTTCCCGGTCATTGCAAGGTAATGAACACACTGGCAGTAGTAATTTGCCGGGTACTCGCCACCCCCGAACTTCTTCATATTCAGTTCGGAAGTGGTTTTGATTTCAAGCCCGGCATCCTCGCCGATGATCTCCCGGTCAATATTCGCAATCGCCCACGGGTAATCACTGTTGAAGAAACTCTGATTGCTCCTTCTAACCTTCTTTCCGGTTTCGGCGGCGAACTTCTGTGCAACGAATTCTTCAAGGTATGTACCGACTTCCGTTGCAAGATTCCCGGAAAATCCGGGGACTTTTCCCGTTTTTTCTGCCCACAGCGCATAGGGGGAAGAAAAGGCATTCAAGCCGACAACCGCCGCCGCATCGCTGCCACCTATGTAATGGCTTCGCAGCTCCTTCCATTCCTCATGGCTGGCCGTTTTTACTTTTGTGATGCTCACTCAATCACTCCTTCCGTAAATTGCAGCAATCACCCTTGTTGTGATTTACCGCTTCTTTCCAATATTCGTAATGTTCAGATACATCCTCACAGACGGACACCTCATCAAAGCCGGTGACTTTTGACAGGTACTCGATTTTCTTTTCCAGCGGCAAGTGCTGATAGCCGGATTGCTTAACGGTGTAGTCCGAATAGTCAAGCGGCAACCATTTCTTGATCCAGTGGTTCACCCGCAGAAACTCCACGATGATCTTGTTACACTTGATTCTGTTCAGCCGGTCAAAGTCCACGAACTGCGGAAGGAAAGGGGACAGTCTGACAGCCACATCAAACCCGGCAGCATACAGCGTTTCAATGGCCTTGATTCTGCGTTCTGTGGAAACGGCCTTTTCTGCCGGAATCCATGTCGTGCTGATCTGAATGTGTGCAAGCCGCTTGTCAAGAATGCTCATGTATTCACACACCAGGTCAGACTTCGTAACGATTAGGTAGCCGATGCCGTACTTGTTCAGCAGCTCGATTGTGCCTTTGGTGATCCGCTCCAGGCGCTCCATCGGCTGGAAGCAATCTGTCATCCCACCAAGCCGGACGATGGTTCCCGGTTCCAGCTTCGCAATCTTGCGCTCGATCCTTGCCAGGCTTGCAACAGACGGCTCCACAGCGTCCCACAAGCCCCGGAAGCTCAACAGCGACTTTGCATAGCAGTAAGAACAATCGTGGGCGCAGCCGCAACCATAGGTGTCCAGGCGCTTGTTGTAGCGGCATTTGCCGCCTTCGTTGCCGGTGACTTCCTTGTAGAAGCTCTTGTACTCTTTCATCGCTAAACCCTCGAAAATATAAAGATTTAGCAGATTTGGGGCTGACCGTGGCACTAAAACAGAATGTCATAAGGTTTTTCGCAGATTTCTACAATGTGCTGGCACAGGGCGGGAGGAATCTTTGACCTTTCCATACTGTTCTTCATCGCACTTGTTCCACCACGGGGAAGGATGATACCCATTTGCTTTGCCTTCCTGATGGTTGCCCCTCTTGGGCTTCTTTCGTGGCATGGATCACCGTTTTTGCAAATCGGCTTAAACTGCGGATCAGGATGGTTTGTCCAGATGTCAGTTGGCTTCATTCTTGTGTCACCATACTGGCAGTATGTAACCGTATAACGGGGAAGCCCCTGCATCCACGTCATCTTCCTCATGCCGCCACGGGGATTCTCAATGAAGTAGAACCGTGGCCGCAGCTCCTTGATAAGTTGCAAAACATGCTGATCGACCGCATCACAGAATCTTGCATAATCGCTGACAGGATCAAGATTGCCGGTAACGGCGTTCTTGCGCCTGTGATGGCTGATTGCCGCAATGCTGAATGTCGTGCAGTCCGGGCTTGCCCATATAACATCCGGTCTGCCGAACCGCTGAATGATGTCATCAGCCGTGACCGTCATGATGTCGGCATACAGGTCAATGTTTTCAAAGTGCTTGTCCCACTCGACAGAAAACACTTCGTGACCGTTGGCTTCAAACGCCTTGCCGATGCTTCGCGTCCCGGCGAAAAGTTCAAGAACCTTCATTCTATGTAATCCTCCGTACATTTCTTGTGATTTGCTTCAAGGCAGTCCGTGCAGATAAGTTCGCCGTTCATCTCCCAGCAATCTTCATCTTGGATATGTTCGCCGCACTCATAGCACACAGGCCGCTTTGCAAGCCACGCTTCAGCTTTCCGTTCGTGATTTTCCCACTGGCTGTAATTATCAGGACAGCCCATCTGGATCACCTCCTAATGACCAGATGTGGGCAATGTGTTGTTCATAGCTCACTGGCTGCTCTGCCGGATGTTCAACCCATGCCCGGAACATCATCACGGCCACAGTTGCCCACAGAAGCACAACCACGGCAGTCAGGCAAGCGTCCTTAAAAGCCCGATTGCGCTGGTCTCTCGTTTTTGCTCTCTTCATTGGCTCTTTTTCTCCTTCGTTGTTCTTGTTCAATCAGCACCGCCGCAGCGGCAGCTTCGATGCGCTTCATGCGCCTTGCTCTTTCTTCGTCCGTCAGGATTGGTTGGTAGACATACGCCGTCAGACCCGGAAACTTGAAAACCATCGGTTCACCATAGACATCCTGACTTTGACTTTTCACAAAAACACTCCCTTTCTGTTATGATTTAACCTATTCGGTCATTGGTTGTCCGAATGCTGGTTATTCCTCCGGGATGTCCCTGAACAGCAGCTCCAGCGTGTCCAGCGTCCAGCCCTCGGCCATCAGCGCCTTGCCGCGCTTTTCCAACCAGCGCAGATCAGCAAGGTATTTCCGCTTGCGGTACAAAAGCCGCTGCTCCTTCTGCGCCAGCTTCACAGCGTCCGTTTTCTTCAGGCGCTCAATCTCTGCGTCAACCAGTTCTTCCGGCGTGATTTTCCTTGACATCGGTGTTACCTCCTTCTGCTAAGTTCAAAAAGTTAAACTTCTCGTGTAAAAAAATATTCGCCGATTTCTGCCGCTTCAAAGCCAAGTGCGTTCTTGGTTTTTTCGATTTCATCGGCAGTCCACTTGATCTTGTTATTCAGTCTCATGGAAAGCCCAGCCTTAGAAAGCCCGATTGCTTCAGCGAAGGCTTCCTGCGTCCCGTACACCTCGCGGATTTTACCGCGCAGCTTTGCATAGCTCATTTACATCATTCCTTTCTTATGTATTGACCCTGACAGGAAGAACAGCCAAGTTCCTAACAAGCAATTTCCGGGTGGTCGTAACTTTTACATGGGGATTGATACCCAATACCCAGAGCCATAAAGCGGGAACGCTCATGTTGTCGCTGTTGACCTGCCATCATCAGTGCCGGGCGGTCATCCCCGGCAGACGGCCTTTTCAGACCGTTTCGGCTTTTTCTGTTTGCCAGCGTGTTTTCCAGTCACCAGCTTTGTATAATTCACAGCGTTCCATGTCTGGCCGCCGTACTTTATCGGACTGCGTTTTGCTTCTCACCACCACGCAGCAGTAGCCGCTTCCTTCGGGCTGGCTTTTTACTTCATCCAGCCACTTACAACCGTGACAGTTCATTCGGCACACCATCAAATTTCAAGCCAGTCCATCAGATGTTCCGCTTCGCTCTTGTCCTGTCGCTCGGTGAAACCGGCTTCATGCAGCGCAAGGATAATATCACGGCGGCAGTTTTCCGGGATGTCGCTATCACTGCACAGCCAGATCACAGTTGCAATCTGCTCAATACCAGCGCCCTGTTCGTTCATTTCAAACAGCTTGCTGTATTGGCTATTTGTTCCGCAGGTGAACCAATCGTGTTTGATACAAAGGCTGCGGAGTTTGTCATTGTCGATCCGTCCGTCTCTGGTTTCATAATCAAAAAGCTTCATTTCAATTTCCTCCTGCCTGTCGGCTGTGTTCAACTTTTTGAACTTCTTTTGCAAAAAAATATGTTCGATGCGTTGTTCAACTTTTTGAACTCTGCCATTATTATACTGCTATAATTTTATTTGTCAATACCTAAGTTCAAAAAAATTAAACTTGCATATTGCAAAGTTGAACTTTCGGTGATATAGTATGTTTTGGAAAGGGAGTGATATTATGAGAGTTCCGATATACAGCCGGATTCAAAATGCAATGGATATAAGGAATATGAAGGCTGTTGACATCTGCGAAAAGACAGGCATTCCAAAATCTTCAATGTCTATGTATTTGTCTGGCAAAGTTGAACCAAAGTCAGATCGCCTATACAAAATCGCAAAGTGTCTTGATGTAGCTGAATCATGGTTGCTTGGCTATGATGTTCCAATGGAAAGGACAAAGGCGCAAAAAAATAACGATGCCATTTCTGACATCGTTCTAAAATTACGCAGCGATGAAGAGTTTCTATCTATTGTACTTAAAATCAGTAAGATGGATTCCGAAAAGCGGAAAAGCCTGAATGCTTTTCTGGATTAAATGCCTGTGGATGCTTTGAGCATGATTTGATAAATAAGGTCTAATAGTTCGACATCATTGCATCTTTCCAATAGTTTGACAATTTCGTGTATGTATGTTGACTTATCCATTTTAGACATCCTTTCATTAGAGGGGAACTAATGTTCTTCGGGTTAATTTTACGAAATTGAAACAAAATTTGAAACCAGAAACAAATGCCATTTTTGGAAAAGGTTGCCCGGCCACCGTGCCACCGAATGACCGGGCGTGTAGCAGCTTGTGAGTTGCAGCCCCTCACCTGCTATGGTTACATAATAGAGCGAATTTTCATAAAAAGTAAACACTCAAACCGGGATAATCTATGTTACAGACGAATTAAACGATGTAAGGAAAGGATAACGGGAGATTTTTATGGAAAAGCAGACTATTATTCAACAAATTCAGCCACAATGCGACAATCTGTACAAGAACATCAAAGCAGCTGCAATAGCGCAGCATAGGACGCACCGTGAGATTGTGGAGCACACAGGCGTTCCCCGGTCTACCGTTGCAAAGTTTCTGTCCGGGGCGCTGGCAAGCCCCAGCGTGTTTTATATCGCCGCCCTGTGCAAGTATCTCCATCTTTCCATGGATGGTCTGTTTTACACAGATCCGCAGTGTGAGCGGGAAGCGGGGGAGAACGCAGACCTTCAGGCCAAGCTAAACAGCGCCGAACAGCAGATAAAGCACTTGAACGACAAGTGCGGGATGCTTCAAGCCGGAATCAGGGAGCGAAAGCCCGTTATTTATGGGCTGGCTGGCCTGTGCATATTCCTTTCCGTTGCCCTGTGCGGATATATCGCGCTGGACATCAGCGATAGGGAGCACGGCCTTTTTGTTGCAAGCAGATTCCCCGTCATTGGGTGTGCGCTGTGCATTCTCATTGGTGCCGCCGTCTTTGGGTTTCTATACTATATTGCAAAGAGCAGAAGAAAAGAGGATAAATAGAAAGACAGTTTAATATAATCGAACAATAACATCAGAAAGAAGTTGATTTTTTGTATTATCAACCAAAGATAGATTTCAAGCCAGAAGAAGTCATTGACTATTTGAGAAAGTCCAGGTCAGATGATCCGCTGCTGACTGTTGAAGAAGTCCTGTCGAAACATGAAGCCATGCTTGACGAATGGGCTGAAAAGCACCTCGGCGCTGTTGTGCCTGAAGAAAACAAATACAGGGAAGTCGTGTCCGGCGAAACCATAGCCGAACGCCCGGAGATCAACCGCGTTCTGCGCCTTATCGAATCGCCGCGATACAAGGCCGTTGCCGTGGTAGAACCGCAGCGTCTGACCCGTGGTGACCTGGAGGATATAGGCCGCTTGATGAAGCTGCTGAAGCACACCAACACGCTTGTCATCACGCCACAGCGCATTTATGACCTACGGGATGAATATGACTGGGACGCTTTTGAACGCGAACTGAAGCGCGGAAACGACTACCTTGAATACACGAAGAAGATTTTGAACCGTGGCCGTCTGCTGTCCGTCAGCCAAGGAAATTTTGTCGGAAATACTGCGCCATACGGTTATGACAAAACCTTTGTCACAGAAGGGAAGCGGAAGTGTCCTATCCTCGTTCCGAATAAAGAAGAAGCAGACGTTGTGCGCATGATGTTTGATTTGTATGTCAATAAAGACATGGGATGCACAAATATCTGCAAAAAATTTGATGCAATGGGAATTAAGCCGCCGAAAGGTGAACATTGGTCTGCGGCAGCAATGACAAAAATGCTGGAAAACATTCACTACATCGGAAAGGTCAAATGGAATCACAGAAAAACTCTGACCATAGTTGAAGAAGGGGAGTTCAAGAAAACAAGGCCGGTTGCAAAAGTGGGCGAATATCTGATTTATGACGGAAAGCACGAAGCCATTGTCCCAGAAGAACTTTTCAACGCTGCACAAGCGAAGAAAGGGAAAAACACCCGGCAAAAGCCGAACACGAAAGTCAGAAACCCGTTTGCTGGCCTGATTTGGTGTAAATGTGGCCGCGCAATGTCGCTGCGGATATATAAAAACCGAGATGCAGCCCCGCGCCTACTGTGCGATGGACAAACATACTGCAAAACCGGTTCTTGCCTTTATACAGAAATGGAAGAACGTGTGAGCGCGATTCTTGCCGATTGTATCAGGGATTTTCAAGTCAGATTGAAAAACAATGAGGGCGATTCAGTCAAGCTGCATATGCGGCTTATCAACAATCTGGAAGCCAAGCAAAAAGAGCTTGAAGCAAAGGAACTGGCTCAATGGGAAGCGCAAGCCGATCCTGATCCGGCAAAGCGGATGCCGCCGCACATCTTCCAGAAGCTCAATGAAAAGCTATTGAAGGAGAAGGAAGAAGTCAGACAGGCGCTTTGCAAGGCTTACGAATCCATGCCTGAACCTGTCGATTACGAAGAAAAGATAGCGCAATTTACCGAAGCGCTCAACGCTCTGCATAATCCAGACGTGGACGCAGCAACAAAAAACAGGCTCCTGAAAGCCTGTATCGAACGCATTGAATATCATAGGGATGCACCGCAGAGAATACGCAGTAAACAAGTGCGTTACTACGACAAGGAACAGAAGCGCACTCGCAACAAGTCACCTCTAAACACCGGGGGGAACTGGACTTCGCCGGAGATCGTGCTTGATGTTAAATTAAGGGTGTGATTTTTGTACCTACCATTTCCATCATCAATGCGCGGATTCAACCGCGCATGACTGATGGATATAGTTAAACCAAACCGGGAAAAGCCTTATATATCAACGGAAAGGAAGAACGGAATGAATACATTAGGATTGCTTGAAACGCTGTTGGTTGCCAATATGATAACTGCGGAGGAATACAAGGAAAGAAAAGCGGTGTATGTTGAAGCGCTGCTCGAACTGTACTGCTTGGGGATTATAACACAAGAACAGATGAATGAAAAGCTGAATAACTAAAATCAGGGGAAGGGCAATTTGCCTTTCCCTTTTTATTTTGGGGGGCTTGTTTTCTGCGCTGACGCGTTGTAGAATATTGCCAGATTTCAAGTGACAATACTATAAAGGGGGAAACACCGTATGATTGTTGAAGTCAAGGAAACCACCTACAAGGGATTCAAAATTGAGCTTGTGGAAAATAAGGGCTGGAAAATCATCCTTGGCGATGACGCATACCTTTTCCCAAACTTTGAGGAAGCGCGGGTTGCGGTTGATGTTTTTTACCGTGATGTAATTCCGAAGTATCACGGGAAAAGAATGAAGCGTGTTTAAGGTGGTGCTGTTATGGGATTGTTTGGTGTTTTCAAGAGGAAGCGTAAAGAAACTGTTTTGAATGAACTGAAACAAGCAGAAGATTTTGGCGCAATCGAAAAAATTCTTTCAGATAACGGCCTTATTTCAAAGCCAAAAGATAACTTCCACAATACTTTGGGAGAAGATTTGCGGCACTTAACACCAGATGGTGAACTCCCATTTGGTTGGCTTGTCTATTATCAAGATTTTACAGGCGAGAAGGGCAGGAAAATAGCTGATAAGTGGAAAGCGGTGAGAAATGCTGTCCTGACACAAGACAAACTTGATGCATACAGAGATTATTTTGCCACAATAGCCAGTGTTGGCGAGGAATGCAAAGAAGCAGGTGAGTGCCATTACAAGTGGTTTTGCGAAAACTTTTTAGAATCAGTGAGTTACAATGAAGAAGTAAAGGACTATAGAAGATTGAAAGCTGATGCCCTATCTCTTATTAAGCATGAAAATTTACTTTCAACTCTTGAATATGACGTAATGGCTAAATTACGTGAATGTAACGGTATTATTCAAAGCGAGTTCCTGAAAACATTTGATCCGTTGATAAAAGATGAAGTTTCCGCTTTCCTGCGAGAATCGGCCAGAACGGGCAAGATAGAACGAACAAAATCGGGTAGAAGTTACATACTCAAAATTAAGGAATAAAAAAAAGAAGGGGAAGGCTTCGGCCTTCCCCTTTGCGTTAGACGATGAATGAAATGTCGATTGGTAGCCATGTGTTGTTTGGAGCGTCAGCCCATGCAGAGCCGTTTCTATACCGGGCAAAACGCACAAGCCCCGCAGCAGTAACGGTGCAAAGCCAGATTGCCGTTCCGCTGCCCTGACAAATGAAATTGCCCTGTATTTCCGGCCTGTACCCCTCCGGCAGTGTTGTGATGGTCACATTGTCCGTGCCGCCCGTCAAGGTTGCCTTCGGCGTGACAACGCCCTTCAAATAGACAACGCCGCCGACCTTCCTATATCGCAATGTGTTTCCGGCGTTTGCGGCGTATGTTTCAAAGTCGCTTGTGAGATTTGCCGTTATCCATCCGGGATTTTCTGTTATTGAATACCCGTTGCGGAAGATGACCGGAAGGCCAAATTCAATGCCTTCCGTAAGCTCTGACACCTTGCCAAAGGCAAGGCCGCGCCCGGAAGAATTGAAGTCAAGGAGTGTGAACGCCGTGGGTATCTCCACGGTTTTTCTGATCGTGGTAAAATAATCTGTCACCGACAGCCTGACATCATAGGCAGAATCAACATTCAAGTCGGCGGCGGTTATCAGCGTGGTTGACAGGGTGTACCCTGTGCCCTCTTTCAGCTTTATCCATGTGCTTGATGCCCTTGCTTTGTATTCCAAAACATATTTGCTTGTGTTTTGGTTTGAAACAGGGGAGATATTGAAGCCAAAGCCAATTTTACCGTGCGTACCGTCATAGTTTTCCGTACCGTCTGCCAAACATCGCACAGCAGATACGCCACGGATGACCGGCGCGGCGTAGGCAATGACCGTCAGCGTTTTGGTTGTCTTGGCTGTGCGTCCTCTGCTGTCTGTGACGGTGACTGTCACGGCCTTTGTTCCGCTGGACAGTGTGCCGGTGATGGGAGCTGCCCCGGAATAAGTCTTTCCGTCCACGGTGGTCTTGTACGCCTTGATGGTGGAGCCGTAAGCCCCAGCCGCCACAATGCCGATCTTGACCTTCGATTTTCCCTGCACAAATGCGCCAAAATTCGCGGCAAGGCCGGAAACCGTTTCCGTCATGGAAACGGCTGAAATGGTAGGTACAACAGCAGCCGGGACGCTGGCCTTGAATGAAACCGTCTTTGTGCCTATCAGCGTACTGCCGTTGTAGGTCTTACAGGTAACGGTGCAAGTGCCGGATGTGCCGGACGGAATCTGACTTGCAAGGGAAAGCGGAACATCCCAAGCCTTGCTTGTACCAAGGCCGCTGCCAATCGTGCCGGTTGCGTTGCCGAACTTATACGTCAGCGTGTGCGTGAAGGCGCTTGCCGCCCTCGGCATATTGATTGTGATACTCGATCCCATGTTGACACTGCTTGCTGACAGTGTGGGCGTGGTGGCCCGTGGGATCGTGTCAAATGTGCCGCTGCCGGTTGCCGTAACATCGCCATAGTATGTGCCGCCCAGCGTGACCTTGATCCCGATGGTAGACGCAAAAGCACAAGCCTTGCTTCCGTCTGCGTTATGTGCTACGGTAACGGTTTTTGTGAATAGCGTTTTCGTCTGATTGCCGGACAGCGCCGCAGAAAATGAAAATGTGTATTTCGTCCCGTTGATGGTCAGACTGCCGCTTTTGCTTGTGCTGCTGTTGATGGTATAGCTTGTGCCGGTTGAGACAAGCTGCACCTTAACCGTGACGCTGGATGTGTTGTTTGCCACGGACTGACTGCCAACTGTCCAAACGATTTTCATTTGATAGCCTGTCCGAATTGCCTTTGTAATCGTTCCAGTTTTCGCCATATCAACCACCCACCTTCTTGAAACTCAAATTGTTATTTGCCCTCGGAATGAAAGCAAAGTTTCCAAGCTGAAGGGAATGGAGAAAATGGCCGTCTGTCACATACAGCTTATTGTCGGAGAAATAAGCCACTTCAACAGCGTCCTGAAGGAAGGATATGCGGTCATTGCTGATTTTCAATTCCAGTTCATTCCCGACTTGTCCCAGCAGAATGGAGCCGTCTACAAACCGAATGTATTTGCGGATTTCTTCAAACTCTGCGTCCGTTCCAGCCGCCACCGCTTCAATGTCGGCGTTAAATTGGTTGAACTGGATTTCCACGCTTTCCTTCGTCTGCTCAATCTCTGTGCTGACAGAGGAAACAAGCGCGTCCGTCTGATCTTTCAGGTAGTAGTTTTCAGCGACAACGGATTTGATGTTTTCCTCTGATACCTGCAAAGACGCAAGCAAATTCTGTTCCACGTTGTAAATGGTCGTAGAAGCCGTTTTGGACGCATTTTCTATTTGCAGTATAATTTCACCCTGCGCCCCGGAAATGCCTGCCAGTGCCCCGGAAATGCCCAAAAACACCCCGCCAAGCGTCAGCTTGTTTGCTCCCGGCTCCAGCAGCTTCAAAGACAGCTTTGAAACAAGGAAATTCTGATCTATTCCGTGGGGCGTGCTTTCCACCTTGACATAGGTTCCAAGGTGGAAGCTGCTGAAGGAAGCATTCACGGTGGCCAGGTCAGCCGCCGTCAGTTCGATGGTTTCAGGCTGGTTGACAAGACCGTCCAAATATGCGTTGCCCTTTGTCAGTAGGTTTGCCGCTTCCGTTACGTCATCCCATGTATGCGTTGCGAAGATAAGGCCGTACCTGTCAGCGGCTTCTTCGTCAACGATGTAATCAAGGCCGTCATTGACGGAAGCGATTGTCAGGCGGTTGTCTGCGTCCTTGCCTTCATCGTCCTTCAGCTTCGCCCCCAGCGGGATCAGAGCCGTTGCAATGTCCGCGCCCTTCCTGGTCCGCTTCAGGTCAAGCAGATTCTTTCCGAATGTGATCTTCTGCGGAGAAAGCAGCGTGAAGTCTTGCAGATAATCAATGTAGTTGATATAGCCTTCATGCCGGATGACGATATAGCCGCCCAGCAGGTCAATCAGCTTCTTTTGCAGCTCTGTCCAAGTATCAACATAGTCGATGTTTGACCGGACGATATAATCATTCGGGTCAGTGACCGTGACATTTCCGACAGTGAACCATTTTGCTTCCTCCACTTGCGCATTGTGGTTATCAATCAGCAGGTTTAAGAAACCGGAAATCGTCCCGGAATAGTCGTATGGTCTTTGTACGCTGTCCAGAAGGAAAGCAAGCTCACCTTCGCAGATGACACGCTTTTCGTTGTAAAACCAAATTTCATCATCCAGCACACGACCACGGAAAATCAGATAATCGTCTTGGTAGACCGTGATGATCGACCGCAGCTTTTTTATAGCGTTGTACTGTGGATGATCGGGATAAAGTGTGAATAAGAAGCTGCCGGTCTTGTTCAGCTCCAATTCAACGGAAGGGCTGAAGATTTTCAGGCTTCCCAAGCTGCTGTTATACAGCGTCAGGCCGTCACAATATACACGATACACAGAAGTACCCCCTTACAAAGCTGCTTCCTGATAGGAAAACGTGATGTTTCCTGTACCTGTGACGGAAACAGTGTTTTCCCCGGCCTTCAGTTCCAGTTCCGGCAATGTGTAGATTCCACCGCCCAAATCCCACACGTTGTATGTGTTATAGACGATATGCAGGGCGCTGTCAGCTTCAATTAGCACTTCCGGCACAACACGCTTTCGGAGATTGGGCAGGAAAAGGGTGCTTTCGCCGCTGACGGTCTGCGTGATAACCGTTTTTTCTGCCTTGTACTTCCAAGGCTCACAATCACACTCCACAGCAATTTTCCCAATGTTTTTTTCGCTGGTGAACGAAGATACAAAGCACCTGCCGACATAGTAAAAAAGCGGATCATCATCAAGGACAATCCGCAGTTTTTTACCATGTATTGCGTTTTTGATTGTTGAAAACAGTGTAAGAAATTCGCTTTGTGGCACGATAGTTGAAAACTGAAATTTGTGTGTGCAGTCCTCATATTTCGGCTCACCGAAAAATTCAGTAAGGTCAATGGAACCGTCTGCACCTTCCACATCAATTTTCAGCGTTTTGGTTTTCGGGGCTGCAATCTCTTTTGAAGTCATAATCAGGCTAAAATCATCATAGCTGTGATATGTTCCAAAAGTGACCCCTTTCATTTTGCACCGCCTTTCTTATCCTACACTTGCCATTTTCCTACCACCCGCAGCGATACGGTTTGATTTCCAAGCGTCATGGACGCTGCACGAAGCATACGGAATGACACCGTTTTCCCGGAATAGCTCCAATCCGTATTGCAGATCATGTGTAGATTCTGGACGCTACCGGTGACTACTACGTTGCCGGTAACGCCAAATGGCATAGACAGTCTGATGATATTGGTGTAGACCATGCTGCCCACAGCGGTGTAACTGGTAGGCGTTACCGTTCCACGCCACCACAAGTCCGCATAGCCGGATGCGTACTTTTGGTACGTCCAGTTGCCGCTTATTCCTTGCTCAATGATATAGTCCTTGATGCCCAGCGCTTGCCGCAACTCATCCAGTGTGGCTACACCGGTACCGCCGCCTTCCACGGGCAGAGGAGCGGACAGGCCGTCCCCAAGCGTCAATGTTCCGTCTATCTGTACATCCCTATCAAAATAAGCATCCAGCCCCACTTGGATTGCATTTGCCTTGTCACAGAGACGGCCCAGCCCAACAGATAGCAGATGCTTTGCCAGATGGTATAGGGCATATGCTGCCGGGAGGTCACGCAGCGTGGAACCAATGCTTTCAAATGCATCGGTTGCCACAACCCGAACTTCGTAGCGCTTGCTTTTGTCTGCGGCAAACACGGCAGAAATATCAGCAGGATCGTAGTTTCCCGCCGCCGGTCTGCCTACCGTAGTCCAATCAACAGCGCCTACCTCCCTATACTGCACCGCATATGCTGCGGTGTTTTTGGCAGAAAGCGAAGTAATGGCCCCGGAGAAAGTCACCTTGCCATAAGTGCCAGCCCGGTTTGCTGTTCCGTCAGCATTGCAACGGGCGGCAGAAATAGCAGTAATTGCCGGTTTTCTATAAGCAAGGACACTGATGCTTTGCGTCTTTGTAGTCGTGCGCCCACGGCTATCCGTAACGGCGCAAGCAACAATCAGTTCGCCGGAATCGGGCAAATAGTCCGTTGTCCCACTGGCTGATGTAGCAGCGTAGATGCCGCCCACCTTGATACTGTATGACTTGATAGTGCTGCCTTGCGCCCCGGATGCGGTGATATCTACCTTGACCTTGCTACGCAGCTGAACATATCCACCATAGGTGTCGGACACTCCTGTTGGATCGCTGATTGCAACAGACAGGGCCGGAACCACGGTTGACGGCACGGCAAGCTTAACAGCCGTTGACCACGCCCCAACATAGGTGCTGCCGTTGTACGTCTTGACCGTGAGTGTGAGCGCCACAGTCTCTGCGTTTGGCGATTGCTGTGCCAAAGACACAGGCGGTGCGTTCCAACTGTACGATGTGCCTACATTTTCGGCAATCAGTTGATCCTTGACGCTGCCGCAGGTGTAATAGAGTTTGTGCGTAAAGCTGCTGCTGGCCCGCTTGATGGTGATGGCCAAGGTTTCCCCCAGCGTGGAGCCACTTGTGGTGGCCGTGGATGCTCTGGGGATGGTGGGCAGCGTGACCGTTTCCGACAAGGACAAATGGCGTGGTGTGTAGGAGCTGTCAAAGCCACAGTCCCATTCTGCTGTCAGCGCAATACTTTTCGTGCCGTCTGCATTATGGCTGACTGTAATAGTCTTGCTGCCCAGTTTGTACCATCCGGTGGAACTGTAATTATACGGATTCCAGCGTTTTTCGCCCTGAAGTATATAATACGCTTCGCCGTTGCTCTCGTTCTGGGAATATCCGGTTCCGTCATATACCCACAAATCAAGGCTTAATGTACTTTTGTTGTCTGCGATAGACTGGCCTGTGATTGACCAATCCAGACGCAAGCGCCAGCCTTTGTTTGTACTGCTGTAAATGGACGCCATGTTCTCAACTCCTGTCAACTGGCGATTACATCGCCGTTTTCGTCCTCCGTCCAAACCACGTTTCCGATGCATAGGATAGATACCTTGATACGCATTGCTTCCACGCCCTCGGCAGTGATCTGCAACTCCGGTGTGTTGTTGCGGACAAACTGCAACACATCATTGTCCAGCCGCAGCAGGATTTCATTGCCCGTTTCGCCAATGATTAGGCCGTCAGACGTAAACCGGAAAGCCTTTGTAATCTCGCTGTATTTACTCTGCAAATCACCGTTTACGTCATCAATGCGTTCGGTGATACGGGTGATGTCAATGGTTAATTGATCCGAAAGCACGGACAGTTTGGTGGATACCTCTTCTTTGTAGCTTTCAAAGTCACCTGTTTCCACATAACGTTCCAAAGCGGAAAGAATGATGGAATTGATATTCTGCTGAAGGTCTGTTATCTGCTGGTGTGTGGTCTTGGTCACCTGATCGATTTGGGGCTTGGCGCTCTCGGCCATGGCCTTACTGATGCAGTATGCGCCGGTGTATGCCGTTTGGCCGTTGGAATAGGTGACCTTAGTGCGTCCCCACAGATACTTTCCATCCGTTATAGCCGGTGCCGTAGACTGCCATGTGCCGCCGGAAAGCTCTGTCTCGGAAGCGGAAAGATAATATTCCACTGTGGTGGCGGTGACGCTTACACCCCGTGGGCCTGTTGCCCCTTTTTCTCCTTGCGGCCCGGCGGCCCCCGTTGCACCCTTCTCACCCTGTGGGCCTTGCGGGCCGGTGGCTCCGGGGCTGCCGTCCTTACCGGGGTTTCCCTGTTCACCCTGTTCACCCTTGATTTTTGCCCATGTGTAGGAACTGACCGAAGTGCTGTCCGCTTCTGTGAAGTCGGTGTAAGTGCCGATATATGCGCCGGGGGCCTCACCCTCGTTGGCCGTAAAGGTCTCGCCGCCGTCATTGCTGTATTTCAAGTGCAAATACGGCGTTTTCCCATCTGCGCCGGGCTTGCCAGGTGTGCCGTTGGTGCCATCCTTTACAGTCTGCGTATGCGCCCCGTTTTTGTCAGTAATGGTGATAGTAGTGGTATCGCCGGACTTGGTAAGGCTCACCGTGGGGGACACGCCGTCCTTGCCGTTCGTTCCATCCTTGCCGGGGTCTCCCTTTTCACCGGGAATGCCTTGGATTCCCTGCTCACCATTTTCACCCAGCAGACGGATGGGTGCGCCCCATGCACCAGCCGTAGCCGATGCCGCTACCTTCTGCGACATCCAAACAACGGCGGCGGTCAAGTCCGTGTGCCAGCCGTTCAGCGTACCGTTTCCTGTGGGCGTGGCCGGGGTAGTTGTGTCGTCATGGTAAGTAATCCACACAGACAGACCGTTGGTGCCGTCCTTGCCGTCTGCCCCGGCAGGGCCGGGAGGGCCGGGGGTAAGCTCGATGTCCTCAATTTTCTTGGTTAGGTCAGTGCGGACTTGCCCGGCGCTTTCCTCGGCCTTCCGCACTGCATCGATCTGTGAGCCGGTGAATGTACGCTGGGTAGCGCCCAGCGTGATTCTGGTGTTGCCCGGATCAAGAATATCCGGGGACAATTCCAGCAGCGGATAGGATGTGCTGTATCCGTGCGTAGTGCTAAAAAGAACAGTCATGCGGCCCACTCGGAAATGCTGTACATCCTCTTGCCAGCCCAAATCAACCGCCGTAAGCTTAATTGTTTCAGGCATTGACAATCCGTTGTCAGCAAGCGCCGCCTTTGCCTTGGCCTGAAGGTTTGCGGCAACAGTCACATCATCCCATTTGACGTGCCGGGTAATGCGCCCGTATGTGGCCACGCCAGACTTGCTATAAATAGTAAGCCCGGATTTAACAAGGTCATCTGTCAAATCACCATCTGACAGCGCTTCGATGGTCAAGCCGTCCTTGCCCTCTGGCAGAATAGCGGTGTAAATGTTTGTTCCGTCCGTCTCGCTGGAAAGGTCAAGGAGATTTTCAGCAAATTCCACAGACTGCGTATTTGTGAGCGGCAACGCAGCGTAATAATCCAGATAGTTCCCGTCATCCTCATATCGGATCAGGAGATACCCGCCCAAAGCCGATTTAATCAGCTTGTCGGATATCGTGGACATTGCCGTTGCATACTCTGATGCGCTGCGGGTGATGTAGTTGTTGCTATCGGTGACGGTACAAACACCGGGCTTGATTTGCTGCTCCGTGGACACTTGGCTGTTGTGCTGCGCCAAAATCCAACGAAAGAAGAAATCAACCACATTCCCGCTTGCTGCTGCGGCTTTGTAGTCATCATCATCATTGAAATCTTCCGGGAAACTGAATGGCTTGATGATGCTATCATTCAGCGCCGCCATAATGCCTTCTGTTTCAATTTTATGCGCCCCGTAGAAGTCTTTTGTGTCGGTGGTGATTCTGCCCCTGTATATGGGCAAAGTGCCGTCCAGCAGCTCCACAAGGCCGCTCATGCGCCGAAGATTGCTTAAATACGGATGGTCAGCGCCCAGCGTGAAAGTCATCTCACCCGCTTTGCTCACCGCAAGCTTAACAGAGGGGTCACGGACGATAATCTTTTCATCCGCAAGGCGCATATCATGCAGTATGTAGTCCTTGTATTTTAGCTGATACATTACATACTCGCCTCCTGATACGTCACAGTGATACTTCCCGTTCCGCTTGCGACTTTGGCTTTCAGGATATTGTTACCAGCTGCCAGCCGGATAGCGGGTAAAATGTGATCCCCTGCGCTGACGTTGATTGTGTTGCCGCCCCAAAGCAATACGGTATCTTGCGCCACCGTGATTGTTGGGATAACAGGGCGGCTTTCATTCGGTAGCGCAAGCTGTTTATACGCCGTCCCCAAGTCAGAGCGGGACACCGTTGTTCTCTCGATCTTGTATTTCCACGGATCGCAATCAACAGTAACAGGGATCGTCTGCTTTATTTTGTTAAGCTTAACGTCACCGGCAGAACACCGCCCACTGTAATAGTGATCGGTGTCCTCGGAAAATTTCACTTTGACACGCTTCCCATGTACGGTGTTGCAGAAATCGGAGATTGCGGAAGGCCAATCTTTCCCATTTAATGAGGGAACGCCGATAAGTTCCAGTTTGATAGTACGGTTTTTATAGGTGGCTTCTCCGGTCAGTGCATCGGAAGCGTCTATCAAGCCGTCCCTACCCGGAACATCTATCATGTTTGTGCGGACTTTGGGCAAAGAAATAGTCTTGCTTGCAAGCAGCAATCCGTATTCCGTGTATGTGTCCTTGCCGTCAATATAAACCTTGGGAATCATACGGTTCGCACCCTCCTTGCGTTAATTTTGCCAAGCTCCACATCCAGGTCAGCCGCAATCTCGCCTACCAAAGCGCCGCTATTTACGACAACCTTCATATTTGCCAACATAGGCAAATACTGTTCAAGCAACATCAGGATTCTGCCGGAATCGCTGACTGCGTTTGTTACCGTGTAGGCCCCACTTGCATAGCTTCTGTCGATGTTCGCATCTGCGGTAATTGTGCCAGCGTCAAAGTTCATGCTGTTTTCAATGTCCTTTTTTACGGACTTGAATTGATCGTCAAAGCCTTCGCCCAAACCTTCAGCCATAAAGCCGCCAATACCGGCGAACACTTTAGACGGGGAGTGGATGCCCAAGAAATCCTTAACTCCACCTACAATTCCACCGAAAAAGTCTTTTACTTTTCCAGTAACCCACGAACCCATGTTTTTGATGCCGTTCCAAAGTCCTTCGACTATGTTCTTGCCGACATCGAAAATTGCAGGGATGCCGCTGATAAGTCCCTTCACGATAGACGAAATGATTTGCGGAATTTTTGATACCAAATTCGGTATGGCACGAATCAGACCATTAGCAAGTGCAGCAATCATCCTGATTCCACCATCGATCAGTTTCGGCAGGTTATCAATCAGCTTATCGACTATGACATCAACCATTTCCAGCACACAGTCAATCAGCATATCGATGTTGTCAAGGATGCCGCTTACAAGCGCAATGATTAAATCCATGCCAGCAGCAACAATGCT
>ENA-OYYT01000162-OYYT01000162.1-human-gut-metagenome-genome-assembly--contig:-NODE-162-length-38418-cov-5.140344_pt1 | contig 38418 bp, 37 predicted proteins | sample MGYA00243251_ERZ653453 | MGnify/ENA primary metagenome ERZ653453 (study PRJEB26926, sample SAMN06165174) | human gut metagenome | biome: ENVO:00009003; feature: ENVO:2100002; material: ENVO:00002003...
AGATGCAGCGTAGTCTCGTGGGCTCGGAGATGTGTATAAGAGACAGACCTTTTCCATGACGTAGGCAATGTTCGCGATGCCGCCGTCCTCGCGGTGGAACATGCCGTCAAACTTGCGGGCATAGAGAAATTTGCGCCCGAGGAATTCCGTTTCGAACCGGTCGTCGTCATCGCTTAAAATCTCCTCGCACAGTATCAGCGCTTCGTCTACGATGTACGCCGGAACAGCCTGCAGACCGTGACCGCCGTAAAACTTGTCGATGCCCTTAAGATATGTCGCAAGGTGGTCGAGGCTTTTCGCATACGTCTCGACCGTTGTGGAGCACGGCAAACCGAGCAGTGTGTTCGCGTTGCAGGCGTCGCCGGAATACAGAACGCGGCGGGCACGGTCCAGATAGACCATGGTTCCCACGGTATGACCCGGCACGGCAATGGCCTCAATCTGCACGCCGCCGAGGTCGAACACGTCGCCGTCTTGAACAGGCAGCGTCTTCACTGCGCACGGCGGCACAACGTCTTCCTTTTTGGGCACAAACGCCCCCTCCGGCTTGCCGCCGCCCATCACAAATCCGTAGCGCTTGTCGATGTCGCCGTGCTCGTACAAAAGCGCAACGTCCGCCGGGTTCACATAGCATTCCCCGTACTCAAACGATGCGCCGACGTGATCCACATGTCCGTGCGTCAGCACAAGCGTAACGGGCAAATCGGTACATTCGCGTACAAACGCTTTCAAACTGCCTACGCCTGTAAGACCATCGATAAGCAGCGCTTTTTCACTGCCTTCAATCAAATAGCAAAGCTCGCCGCCCAGACCGCCGATCTGCGTAACATTGTCAAAAATCTTTCGGCTTGTAAAAAACTTGGACAAAATAAGCGCCTCCTCCGTAAATTTGCGGCTCTGCCGCCTTTTTATAAAGCGGCTGCCGTCTGCGCCGCTTTCCTGCGTTTTTCGCTTTTATTATACGATATCGTTAAAAAAATGTCTATAAGGAAATCTCGGCTTACGGGACTTTTTACATTGCATTTAAAACAGATTTTTATCATACGGAAGTACTTTACGGCCCTTCTAACGGTAAACTGCGCTTTTTATCTGCCGTTTTACGAAAAAAGGCAAAAAAGCTCTTGCATTTTCGGGGGCTATGTGGTATGATTATGTCTGCGTTATTGGAGTTCAAGGCGAATCTATGCCCACCAATACGGTTCAGGCGGTTTCGCCGTACTATAATCCTACGATCGAGGAGGTGTCTACTGTGCCCAACATCAAATCCGCTAAGAAGCGCGTTAAGGTCGCTGCCGCAAAGACCCTGCAGAACAAGATGATCAACTCTCAGCTCAAGACAGAGATCAAGAAGGCTAACGCTGCTATCGAGTCCAATGCTGCTGACAAGGCTGAGGCTGTCAAGGTCGCTGTTAAGAGAATCGACCAGGCTGCTGCAAAGGGTATTCTGCACAAGAATACGGCTGCCAGAAAGAAGTCCGCTCTCGATAAGAAGCTGAACGCTGGCGCGTAATTTTCCCAACATCGCAATGCATTAGACGACTGCTTTCGGGCAGTCGTTTTGCATTTTACGGCACTTTTTAAAGGGAATAAGTAAGGCGGAAGCAGGCTTTTCGGCCTGCTTCCGCCTTTTTGTTTTGCGGATTTTTCTTACCACAACGACTCAATAAATACCATGGCGTACAAAAAGATGCTGAACGCGGTCGTTATCATGCCGATGGTAAGTCCGGCGACGGCGAGGCCTTTGCCCCGCTGAAAGCTCTTCTTAATCTGTGAAAGCCCCAATGCAGAGAACACGATGCCGAGGATTGACAGCGGCGGGAATACACACATCAGCACAAGCGCGACACACGAAAGCACAAAGCCCACGACCGCGTAGCCGTTCATGCGGTTATTCATCGGCATCCCATACGGCCGGTAGAGCTGCACATACGGATTTTTCGGTTCTTCAAACTCCGAGTTCGGCGCAAGCTGTATTTTCGCTTCACTGCCGCAGTTTGGGCAGCAGCGCATTGTTTCCGGGTACACAGTGCCGCATTCATAGCATTGTACCATTTCTCCACCTCATTTTTGCTCTTTTTCCCAGTATATCGGGTTTTAGTAGCCTTGTCAATGCCCGTTTCTGTCCGCGGCAGACGGGCAAAAATGACAAATTTGCCCATGTGCAAAGGATTTTACGATTTTATGAAAAAATCTTTAAATCTCTATTGACAATCATACGATTATGTTGTATACTCTCACCATCACATAGAAGGAGATGAACAAAGTGGAGTGGACACTTCCCGGAACGGTGCTTTCCGTTGACGCAGACCGGCCGCAGGCGGCGGAGGAAGTTTTTTCTTCCCTGTTTTTAGCCGGCGGGCTGGTGCTTTCGCAGGTGACGCAAGTCACGGGGCTGGAGCCGTACATCATTCAAAACTGGGTGCGGCGCGGCTTTTTGGCGCCGCCGAAGCAGCGCAAGTACACGCGCCGCCAGTTGAGCCGCATCTTAATGATCAACGCGTTGAAAAGCACGCTTTCCATCGAGCAGATCTGCAAGCTTTTAAGCTACATCAACGGTGCGCTGGACGATGAGGGCGACGACACCATCGACGATACGGAGCTGTACGGCGCGTTCGTGCTGGTGGCGGGCAGCGTGCAGAAGCACGGCTTGACCTCGGAAAGCGAAATGAACCGTTTGATTGCGGACGGCCTTAAGGACTACAAAGAGCCAAGCCCCGGCGCGAAAGAGCGAATCGAGCAGGTGCTGCGCATTATGATTACCGCATGGCGTGCCGCGCAGCTGCAAACCAAAGCGCAGAGCATGATGAACGCGCTCTGCGTGAGCACAGATTTTGAAAAAGGAGAAATTTATGTTTGAGGAATTCAAGGGCACCGAGATTCCCATCCCAATGCCCAAAAAACCGAGCGGAGACTTTTTAAAGAAGCTGCCGAAAATCGTGCTCATCGTCGTGATCTCCCTCGTACTGCTCGCCGCTGTGGCAAGCTCTTGGTACACCGTGAACGACAAGGAGCAGGCCGTTGTGACCACGTTCGGCAAGGTGACGGACATTACGGATGCCGGCTTCCACTTTAAGCTGCCGTTCGGCATTCAGAAAGTGGAAAAGGTCAACGTGAATGTCTACCAGAAGATCGAGCTCGGCTACCGCAGCGTCGGTTCCGCCGATAACTTTGACATCATCGAAAGCGAAACGAAAATGATCACCGGCGACTACAACATCGTCGACGTGGAGTTCTTCGTGGAGTACAAGGTCAGCGACCCTGAAAAGTACCTCTACGGCTCGTATGACCCGGAAACGATTCTGCGCAACCTGCTGCAAAGTCAGGTGCGCAACGTGGTCGGCTCCGAAGCCGTGGACGCTGTTTTGACGACCGGCAAGGAATCTATCCAGATGCGTGTCAAAGAGCTTGTATCCGAAATTTTGCAGGAATACGACATCGGTTTGACGCTTGTAGACGTAAAAATTCAGGACTCCGACCCACCGACCGATGAGGTCACGGAAGCGTTTAAGGCCGTGGAGACCGCAAAGCAGCAGGCAGAGACCGTGCGCAATGAGGCGCGCGCCTACCAGAACGCACAGCTCCCGCAGGCGGAAGCCAAAGCCGACGAGCTGCTGCGTAACGCCGAATATTTGAAGCAGAAGCGCATCAACGAAGCGACGGAGCAGGTCGCGATGTTCGAGGCCATGTACAAGGAGTACAGCCAGAACCCAGGCATCACGCGCTCCAGAATGTACTATGAAGCCATTTCCGAAGCCCTGCCGGACGTGAAGGTGTATATTGATACCTCCGGCGAAAACGGCGTGCAGAAGGTGCTGCCGCTTGAAAGCTTCACACAGGGCGATGTGACTACGACCGCCCCCGAAAAAGGAGAAGAATAACCGATGAAAAAGAAAACCGTGATCCTCTTGGCCGTGCTTATACTGGCGGCTGTGTGCCTCTTTAATTCCATGTACACTGTGGAGGAAAACGAATACGGCTGCACCGTGCGGCTCTCTAAAATCATCTCGACGACCGATGAGCCGGGCCTGCACTTTAAAGTGCCGTTTTTGGACAGCGTGAAGTCCTTCCCGAAAGCCACCATGCTGTATGACATTCCGCCGAGCGAGGTGCTGACCGCCGACAAGCAGAACATGACCGTGGACTGCTACGTGCTGTGGAGCGTCTCCGACCCGCTGAAATTTTACCAATCGCTCGGCAACACGAGCGTTGCTGAGGAACGCTTAAACGCGCTGACCTACAACGCCCTCAAAACCGTAATGGGCACGCTTTCGCAGTCGAACATCATCAACATGGACGACGGCGCAGCGCGAAACGACATTTACGAGGGCATTACCACAAGCGTCGATACGCTTGCCGCAAACTACGGCATCAAGGTCGAGGACGTAAAAATCAAGCGCTTTGACCTGCCGGAGGCAAACGAAAGCGCCGTATATGCCCGCATGATCTCCGAACGCCAGCAGATTGCGGAAAAGTACACCGCAGACGGCAACTACGAAGCATCGCTTATCCGCAATGATGTCGATAAGCAGGTGAACATCATCGTCTCGAACGCGGAGGCCGAAGCCGCAAAATTGCAGGCCGAGGGCGAAGCCGAATACATGCGACTGCTCGGCAAAGCGTATAACACCGAGGATAAGCAGGAGTTCTACAAATTCACGCAGGCGCTTGAAGCCTTAAAGAGCACCTTAAACGGCGACGAGAAGACCATTATCTTGGGCAAGGATTCGGACTTGGCACAGATTTTGATGAATCCGTAAACAGCTTGATCGCCACCCCGGCAAAACCGGGGTGGCGATTCCTATATAAACGAGAACGGCACAGCCCGGGAGGAAGCCCAAGGCTGTGCCGTTCTCTATTCAAATCACATAGGAGCTTATGATCTCAAATTATTCATCGAAGATGGAGACGATCTCGCCGTCTAAGATGCGGTTCATGTTCTTCACCGCGCAGAAGTTGCCGCACATGCTGCACGTGTCTTCCTTCTCCGGGCGGGAGGATTCGCGGTAGCGGCGCGCCTTTTCGGGGTCGATTGCGAGGTCAAACATCGCGTTCCAGTCAAGCTTCTTTCTGGCAACTGCCATTTCGTTGTCCCAATCCATCGCGTGCGGAACGCCCTTTGCGATGTCAGCCGCGTGCGCTGCAATGCGTGCCGCGATGATGCCCTCCTTCACGTCGTCCACGTCCGGCAGGCGCAGGTGCTCTGCGGGCGTGACGTAACACAGGAACGATGCGCCGTTCATGGCTGCCACCGTGCCGCCGATGGCGGAGGTGATATGGTCATAGCCCGGGGCGATGTCCGTGACGATCGGGCCGAGCACATAGAACGGTGCGCCGTGGCACAGCGTTTTCTGAATCTCCATGTTCGCCGCGATCTGATTGAGCGGCATATGGCCGGGACCCTCGATCATAATCTGCACGTCTTTTTCCCACGCGCGCTTGGTCAGCTCGCCGAGCGTGATGAGTTCTTCAATCTGCGAAGCGTCGGTCGCGTCCTGCAGGCAGCCGGGGCGGCATGCATCGCCGAGACTGAGCGTCACGTCATATTCACGGCAAATGTCGAGAATTTCGTCAAAATACTGGAAGAACGGGTTCTCCTCGCCGGTCATTTCCATCCATGCAAAAATGATGGAGCCGCCGCGGGAAACGATGTTCATCAAACGGCGGTTGCGTTTAAACTTCTTCGCCGTCTCTTTATTGATGCCGCAGTGGATGGTCATGAAGTCTACGCCGTCCTCCGCATGCATGCGCACAATGTCAATCCACTCGCGCGCAGTGATTTTGCCGAGCGCCTTGTGGTAGTAAACGACCGCGTCATAGATCGGCACGGTGCCGATCATCGCCGGACACTCGTGCGTCAGCTTGCGGCGGAACTTCTGCGTATCGCCGAAGGAGCTGAGGTCCATAATGGCCTCCGCGCCCATTTCGACCGCATGATTTACTTTTTCAAGCTCCATGTTAAGGTCGGTGAGGTCACGGGACGTGCCGAGATTGACGTTGATCTTCGTCTTCAGCATGGAGCCGAGACCGTTCGGCTCTATGCACGTATGCACCTTATTGCACGGGATGATGACCTTGCCCTCCGCCATGAGCGCCATGAGTTTTTTCGGCTCCAGGTGCTCTTTTTCGGCAACTTTCGCCATTTCCGGCGTAAAAATGCCCTTGCGGGCGGCATCCATCTGCGTTGTGTATTCCATTTTCTGTTCCTTTCCTAATGCGTGTTTCGGAACAAAAGAAATGGGCATGTGATAATGACACATACCCGGATATTTCCGTTCCCTACGTTGGCATTATCCAAATCAGGTTATTCGGGTCGAGGGTCGCACCCTCCTCTCAGCCCGTATACGAGCACCCCGTTTATTATTTTTTGCGTTTTCCGCCTACTTACTCTACCACGCCAAGTGCGTTTTGTCAAGATTTTGCCTGTGTTCTCGGCTTAGTGTCCGTGCACGTTGATCTCTTTCTCGCTCAATTTCGAATAAATAAGCTGCTGTCCGGAATAAAGGCTGAAATAGCCCGAAAACAGGAAGCTTACAAGCGCCGCGATCATGCAGAACAGTGCGCTTTCGCCGCCGAAGAGCTCTACGCTGAGCAGGATTGTCGCAATGGGGCAGTTCGTCACACCGCAGAACAGCGCCGCTATGCCGATGGCCGCGCCGAACGCGGGACTCAGACCGACAAGCAGCGCCAGCGTACCGCCGAGCGTGGCACCGATGAACAGCGTGGGCACGATCTCGCCGCCCTTAAAGCCTGCGCCGATCGTGATGGAGGTAAAGATTATCTTGAGCAAGAATGCCTCGGGACGCACGACGCCCTCTTCAAAAATGCGCTCGATGACGTCCATACCGCCGCCGTTATACGCGCGCGTACCGACAAGCAATGTGAGCAAAATCACCACAATGCCGCCGACCGCCGCGCGGAGAAATTCGTTTTTAAAAAGCTTTTTGAAGAGCTTTGCGCCGCTGTGCATCGCCCAGCAGAACAGCATACTGGCAACCGCACACAAAATGGCGATGACGAGTACACGCCACATTGTGGGAATGTCAAATGCCGGGACATTTTCGACGAGAAAATGCTCCGGGGCAACGCCCATAACCAGCGCCAGTGCATAGGCAGACGCAGAGGACACGATGCACGGGAACAGCGCCGAGGTGCAGAAACGGCCGACGCTGACGACCTCTATCGCGAAGACACATGCCGCCATCGGCGTGCCGAATACCGCCGCGAACACGCCGCTCATACCGCACATGGTGAGAATGTGGCGGTCTTCCTCATTTAAACGGAACAGCTTGCCGAAGAACGTCGCCACGCTTCCGCCGATTTGGAGCGCCGCGCCCTCGCGGCCCGCGGAGCCGCCAAGCAGGTGTGTAATCGTTGTGCCGAGGAAAATGGCCGGCGCAAGCAAAATGGAAACACCTTTATTGCTGCGTACACCCTCGAACACCTCGTTCGTGCCCACGCCGGAAACGCGGCAAAGTTTATAAACGCCCACAATGGCCAAACCGCCGACGGGCAGCAAATATAAAAGCCATGGGTTAGCGCCGCGCATGGCCGTTGCCCACGCAACGGATTTTGCAAACAGCGCGCCGACGAAGCCGCCAAGCCCGCCGACAAGCAAGCCTAAAACGCCCCACCGCAAAAACGCCGCAATGTACGCCCACACGTTTTCCGCAAGCGAGCGAATTTTCTCTTTGTTCTCCATTGTTCTTTCCTCACTCAGTTCATGTCTTTATTGACAAATAAAGTTTTTGATCAACTTTTTTCAAAAAGTTGGTCGAGCTCCGCAGAGCTCGAAATCCTTTTGTCTACCAAAAATCAGGACGGAACTTCCAGTGGACGTTCCGTCCGTGGGAGACCCAATTAGGGGGTCTCCCAAAAAGGCGAAGCCTTTTAGAATTTACTTTCTCACAAACAAAACGCCCAGCGTGTTCGGGCCGCAGTGACTCGAGACCGTGCAGCCGGCATAGGTCTCCAACACCTCGTCGAAGCCGCCGCATTCCTTGATGATCGCTTTTACATTCTCCACAATCTCCGGCGCACAGCCCGAGTGCGTGATGAAAATGCGATTTCGTCTCAAATCGTCTCTGCCCTGCAAACGCTCGCGCACATACTGTGCAATGCAATTGTCGATCTTGCCGCGGTACTTTTTGCCCACGCCCATTTTGCCGTCCTTCACTTCAATGCACGGCTTTAGCTTCAATAAATTCGCGCCGAGCGCCGCCAAGGTAGAGCATCTGCCGCCCTTTTGCAGATAGAAAAGCGTATCGATGACGAAGCTCGCCTCTACTTTTTTCGCCGTTTCGCGCATGAGCGCGGCAATCTCTTTGGGGTCCTCGCCCTTTTCCGCACGCTCTGCGGCATCCAAAACGAGCAGCGCGATGCCCGTGGAAAGATTGCGGGAATCGACCACATACACGTTTTCAAACTCCGCCGCAGCGGTGCAGGCGTTCTGGTAGCAGCTGGAAAAATCACTGCTGATATTAAAATGGATCACCGCGTCGTAATTTTCCCTGCATTTTTTGAAAAATGCCGTGTAATCGCCCACGTTCACGGCAGCAGTGCGGCACACGCCCTTGCCGGAGCGCACGTAGTCGAAAATCTCCTGCGGCGTGATGTCCATGCCGTCGCGGCAATTCTGCCCGCCCTTTTCAATGTACAGCGGCGTAATGCCGATATTATACGTTTCGATAAGCTCCGGCGACAGATCGCATGTGCTGTCCGCCGAAATTTTAATCCTCATTGCAGAATTCTCCTCTCCGCTTTCGATTCGTTTTACGGTGTTTATGTTGTTTCAGTATACAACAGCCCGCGCTTTTTTTCAAGATTTCGCACCGTTTCCGGCATGATTTTTCCGTCTCTTTCATAAATTTTAAGACATTCTTACATTGCGCAAAAACGCTTGCATCTAAAGAAATTTTTCGCTACAATAAAATCACAAAACAAAGATGAGAGGAGACCGTATATGCAAGGTCAAAATTACAATCCCTACACCGGCGCACCGCTTTCCGGCATAGATCCGCCCGCCGGTTATCCGCAAAAAGCCGTATCGCAGCCGGACTGTTCGGCATGCTGATGGGCACATTCGGCGTGCACAATTTTTACCTTGGCAATACACAGCGCGGACTGATCCAGATTTTGGTCGCTACGCTCGGCGCGCCTCTCACCTGCGGTCTTTCCACAGTTGCCGTGTGGGTCTGGAGCCTTGTTGAGGGCGTGCAGATCTTAGAAGGCAAGATCAAAATGGATGCAAACGTCATCAAGCTGAAGGACTGAGAAAGGAGATCTTTATGACAGACGAAAAAAACACCACCCCGGAGACTGCAAAGCCGGAGCCGACCTTGACGAATCCCGTAGAGCAGAGCTTTGCCGAAGCCGAGCGCCTTGCGGAGCAGGCAGAAGCCGCCGCAAAAGACGAACCGTGCTGCGATATGCCGAAAGCCGAAGAAGCTGCCCCGGAAGCACCGAAAACGGAAGTGCCAACGCCGCCGCAGTATCAGCCGCCGCAGTACACCTATGCGGCCTACACCGCACAGCCGCAGCAGCCCACCCCGCAGGAGGGCGCGGGCGACTACCGCCCCCCGCGCTACACGGAGCAGTACCAGGCGAACGCCAATAGTGCAAATTATAACAACCCGCAGCAAACCTACTACGCCCCGAACGGCCAGCCGCAGTATGGGCAGAACTACGCACAGCCGTATGACCCGCCGCAGGGCACCAAAAGCCGCATTGCAGCCGGTGTGCTCGCCATTTTATTCGGTGTGTTCGGCGTGCACAACTTCTACATCGGCAAAACGAGCCTTGGCATTGCACAGCTTGCCATCACCGTTTGCAGCTGCGGCACGCTTGCCATCGTCTCCGAAATTTGGGGCATCATAGAAGGCGTGCGCCTTTTGCAGGGCACAATCTATACGGATGGTCACGGCATGAAGTTTGTTGACTGAGCTTGATTTTATACCATTGACTAAAATTCCAAAACAGCAAAACCCGATGCAGCCGAATCCAGACTGCACCGGGTTTTCTCTGTTCTGTTATGACGATATAAGCGCGTTTCTTATTTGACCGGCAGCCAGACACGCATCTGGTTTTCGCCGCGGTTTGCCCATGTGTAATACGGGATAAGGCGGATTGTCTTTTCCACAAATTTCGGAGCCTTTGTGGAATACAGCGTGTCGATGTCCTGCTGTGCGCAGCCTGCGATCTCTACGGGCACAATGCCGCCGAGCGTTTCGGGCTCGAAATCGAGCGTCTTCGGCTCTGCACCGGCTTTAACATACAGCGGCAGCACCTTGCCGTTATCGACTTCCTCTGCGCAGTAGACGAGCGCGCCGCGCTGTACACACACCTTGCCGCTGTCCGCCGCAATCTTTGCGGAGGCGTACACAACGTGCGGGGTCATATCCATGGTGAGCGCAAGCGTATCGCCGTCTTTCCATGCGCGGGTGATGTAAGCGTAACCGTCCTTTGTCACGGTGTTAAGGTCAACCGCTTCGCCGTTTACGGTCAGCAAGCTCTTTTCGCTCCATGCCGGAATGCGGATAGCGACCGTCGTTTCCGCTTCGCCCTTAATCGTATACTTTGCCGTGCCGCCGTGCGGGAAATCGGTCTCGCAGGTGAGCGTGATGCCCTTTTCGGTCTTCACCGTGCCGCCTGCATAGAGGTCAATGAAGAACGTGTCTTCATTTTCGCTGTACGCATAGGAGCCGAAGGAAGACACCATGCGCGCCACATTCGGCGGGCAGCATGCGCAGGCATACCACTGCGGGCGGGTGGGCAGCACTGCGCGGTGCGTGACGGCCTTGCCAGAAATGCCCGGTACGACCTCAAGCGGGTTCACATAGAAGAAACGCTTGCCGTCAAGCTGCATGCCGGCGAGCACGGTGTTGTAGAACGCGCGCTCCATCACATCGGCATATTCGCCGCGGTGCTCGTTTTCAAGCATCTTCTTCGCGAAGAACATCAGGCCGATGGAGGCGCAGGTCTCGGCGTACACGGTGTCGTTCGGCAGGTCATAATCGACCGTAAAGGCTTCACCCATAAACGTGGAGCCGATGCCGCCCGTAATGTACATGCGGCGCTTTGTGATGCTCTCCCACAAATTACGGCAGGCAGCAAGCAGTGTCTCGTCCTGTGTTTCCTTTGCGACGTCCGCCATGCCGGTGTAAAGGTACACGGCACGCACGGCGTGGCCCACGGCGTCCTTCTGCTCACGCACGGGCAGGGTGCTCTGGGTGTAGTCGGTATTCAGCTCCTCCGCGCCGTCCCAAACGTTCCAGCCGCGGTTCTTTTTTTCTTCCACGAAATAATTCGGGGCCTGACCGCGCACGTCTACAAAGTGCTTTGCAAGCTCCTTATACTTTTCGTTGCCCGTGGCGCGCCACAGACGCATCAGTGCGAGCTCCACCTCCGGGTGGCCCGGGTAGGCACGCGTGTTTTTCTTCATGAATTGCTCGTAAATGCAGTCTGCACTCTTCGACATGATGTCGAGCAGCTCGCGCTTGCCGGTGACCTCATAATACGCCACGGCAGCCTCCATCATGTGGCCTGCACAGTAAAGCTCATGTGCATCGCAGATGTTCGTCCACATTTTGTCGGGACACTTCACGGTGAAATAGGAATCGACATAGCCATCTTCGTGCTGGGAAGCGCCGTAGAGCTGAATGGTCTCGTCCACGGCCTTTTCAAGCTCCGGGTCTTCGCCCGCTGCAAGCGCATAGGCTGCCGCTTCGATCCACTTTGCGACATCGCTGTCTTGGAACACCATACCGTAGAATTCGTCCGGCTTTACGTCCTTGCCCCTCAGCTTTTCGGCTGCAAGGCGGATATTTTCAATGGCGTGGCTCTTTTCGATACCCGGGATGGCGTCGTTCAGGATATTATACTGATACGGCAGCACCTCCTCGCGCACGAGCTTCTGCATTTTGCCGATGAAACCGTTATCGGCGGAAAAGGATTTTACGGGGATACGTTCGCTTTTCATCTTTACAAACCTCCATCATGAACTTCAAGTTGTTCGTACATCTTTTATAGCACATTCAAACGGAGAATGCAACTGTTTTCGGAAAACTTTTATTTTGATACGGAAAGTTCATGAAAAACGGTTGCAATTTTCACGCGTTGCAGGTAAAATCAAACTATAAAATTTTTTCCGAGAAAATCGAACCAAAAAAGGATGCGTGCCGCATGGCCATAAAGATAAAAGGGAAACTTCCGCTTAAAATTTGCAGCGTGCTGTTCGTTTTGTACGGTGCAGCGTCGCTTGTGGCGCTTCTGCTGTGCCTCATCGACCGAAAATACGTGGAGGAATACGACCTTTCCGCTTACTTTAATTCCTCTATGCCGGTGCTGTCCGTTGCGGGCGCGATGCTTGTGCCCGTTTTGCTGCTCATTGCGGGGCTGATGGGCCACGCCCGTGCAGACCGCCCGAACAGCATGAAGCCGTGCTTTTTTCTGGGCCTTGCTACCGGCGTCATCATTCTTTTCAATGTTTTGTACGAGATTTTCACCGGCGATGCGCCAAATATGCCGGAAATCTGCACCTATGTTCTCGACCTCGTTCTCCCCGTTCTCTACACGTTCTGTGCATGGCTGAACTGGAGGCACAAGGGAGACGACACGCCGAAAGCCGCAGATGCCGACCCCGCACCCGCTTCTAAATCCTGATCGTTCCCTTTAGATAAAAAACTCAAGCACGCAGAACTTTCGAGTATGCGTGCTTTTCTTTTGGCTTGTTCGGTTTTTGAAAGGCGGTTTGTGACCGCCTTTTAGGAAACCCATGCAACTGGGTTTCCTACGGATTGAACGTCCCCCGGACATTCAATCCTACTTTCCTAGTTTTTGGTTAGGCAAAAAGATTTCGCTTTCTGCGGAAAGCGACGTAGGGCTCTGCCCTACGCACCCGCAAGTTTTCTGAAGAAAACTTGACTAAAGACTTTAAACCGCCGTTGCCGCGGGCTCGTCAGTTCATCAGCGCTTTATAGATTTCGCCTTTCTTAAATCCGGAGAGCTTTGCGGCCTCCTTAGCGGCGTCGCTGGCAGAGCTGCCGTTTTCTATCGCTTTTTTTGCGGCTTCTACGGCGTCCTCTAACGTCATTTCTTTCTGTTCTTCCGCCTTCGCACCCTCAATGACGAGCACAAATTCGCCCTTCGGGGCGTTCTGCTCGTAGTATTCGGCGGCTTTATATAATGTCGTGCGCACACACTCCTCGTGGATTTTCGTAATTTCCCTTACAAGCGCGATGCGTCTGTCGCCGAATATCTCCGCCATATCTCTCAACGTATACGGCAGTTTATGCGGCGCTTCGTAGAACACCATGGTGCGCACTTCGTTTTTGACGGACTCCAAGTGGTCCTTACGGCTCTTTTTATTGACGCTCAAAAAGCCCTCAAACGTAAATCTGCCCGTCGGCAGTCCCGATACCGCCAGCGCGGAAATGACGGCGCTCGGGCCCGGCACAACAAGCACCGGCACGTCGTGCTCGGCGCACAACGCCACAAGGTCTTCGCCCGGGTCGGAGATGGCCGGCATGCCGGCGTCGGAGACAATGGCGCACGTTTCGCCCGCCAAAATGCGGTCTACAATGCGCCCACCCTTTTCGGCCTTGTTGTGCTCATAATAGCTTACAAGCGGCTTTTTAATGCCGAAGTGGTTTAAAAGCTTCATCGTGACGCGCGTGTCCTCCGCTGCGATGAAATCCACCGCCGCCAAGGTCTCCGCCGCGCGGGGCGAAAAATCCGACAAATTTCCGATGGGCGTGCCCACCACATACAATGCACCGCGAAGCAGTTTATTTTCTTCCATCTGCGCGTCCTCCCTCGTGACCGAATTTGTAATTCCCGTAAATTTCCAGCATTTCGGCGGAAAACCCGCCGTTTTCGTCTTCTATAATAAGTGTCGGCAGTACGGAAAGCCCCGGTTTGCCGCCGCGCCGCACTTCCAGTAAAAACAGAGACGGCGCGGTGTTTATCCTTTGCTGTACGAGCCGCAGCCTTTTCGGCTCTAAGCCGTAGCTTCTAAAAACATTCATTGCGTCCGCAAGGCGCTCCGGGCGCTGACATAGGCAAAACCGGCCGCCGAAGCGCAGCACGTCTCTGCCCGCTTTCGCGACATCTTCAAGCGTGCAGGTGCACTCGTGCCGCGCGTTTTCCATGCGTTCGTCCGGGTTGCGCAGCCCCGCGCCCACGGCCTTATACGGCGGGTTACACGCCGCAAGATCTAACGTTGGGTGCGGAATGATTTTTTTGATCTCCCGTATATCCCCCCGAATGACCTCGATATTTTCCTCATACCCGTTTTCCGAAACGGAGCGCAAGGCCTGCGAAAACGCCTGTTCGCCGAGTTCCACCGCCGTGATGTGCCGCGGGGCGTAATTTGCCTGCCACAAAAGCGAAATGGTACCGCAGCCCGTGCCGAGGTCAATGCAGCGTTCTTTGTGTTTCGGCGCGGCAAAATGCGCTAGCAAAATGGTGTCCGTATTAAACGTGTGCTCGCGGCTGACGAGTACACGGCAGGCAGGCGCAAGCGGCTCCCAGTGCAGATTTTCCACAGGTTTTCTCCTTTTGGCTGAATTTAGCTTCCAATAAACATGGTCAAAAGTTTTTGATTAAACTTTCTTCGAGAAAGTTTACGAATTTCAGAGGCGCTGCCGCCCTTTTAACAGCAAAAGAAAAAGGACTGCCGCTTGGGCAGCCCTCTCTTTTACGCAATGTCAGCGATTATGCCTGCTCCGGAGCGGAAACCGGGCACGTGTCAGCGCAAGCGCCGCACTCGATGCAGGTATCAGCGTCGATCTCGTACTTGCCGTCACCCTCGGAGATTGCGGAAACAGGACATGCGTCTGCGCAAGCGCCGCAAGCGATGCAAGCGTCTGTAATTTTATATGCCATTTTAGGACACCTCCATGTATTTGATACCTACATTCTAACACAAATCCATGAAAATGCAAGCGAAAATTGCTTTTTTACAGATACGTAACAAAAGCCCGCCAAAATACAGGTACTTTTAGTTCTCCAGCTTCTTAAATTCCTCAATTTCCTTCTTATTCAGCTTGATCTGCCCGTCTTTCAGCACGCGTACGTCCTTCACTTTGTAGACGCTCGGCGCGGCGTCCGGGCTCTTATCGAGCCGCACGGTCAGCTTGCCGGTAAGCAGGTTCTGATCGATAACAACACCCTTGCCGTCCGGCGTGGAAACCACAGCGTTCACCTTCGGCGTGGTACGCAGCAGGTCAAGGTATGCCTCCTGCTCATATTTCAGACAGCACATCAGTCTGCCGCACGTGCCGGAGATTTTCACAGGGTTCAGAGAAAGCCCTTGCTCCTTCGCCATTTTGATGGAGACCGGCTGAAAGCCGCCGAGGAACGAGCCGCAGCAGAACGGTCTGCCGCAGATGCCGAGGCCGCCGATCATCTTCGCTTCGTCGCGCACGCCGATCTGACGCAGCTCAATGCGCGTGCGGAACATGCCCGCAAGGTCTTTTACCAGCTCGCGGAAGTCCACACGGCCGTCCGCCGTGAAGTAAAAGAGGATTTTACTGTTGTCAAACGTGTACTCCACGTCGACAAGCTTCATTTCGAGTCCGCGCTCCGCAATTTTCTTTTCGCACTGCGTGAACGCATTTTTTGCTTTCAGTTCATTTTCCGCCACGCGGCGCAGGTCGTCTTTTGTCGCCTTGCGAATTACTTTTTTGAGCGGCTGCACAATGGAATCATCCGCAACATCGCGGTTGGCCATCGCCACTTCGCCGCACTCTACGCCGCGCGCCGTTTCTACAACGACGTGGTCGTCGGCGGAGAGCTTCTCGCTGTTCGGGTCAAAGTAATACACCTTGCCCATGTTCTTAAAACGAACACCGATTACTTCTGCCATATTTATATCCACAGCCCGTAAAGGGCTTCCTTTCTTTCCGGGAAAAATCCGTATTGTTATTTTGACAACACGGACGATTTTTATTTCAAAACAGGCTTTATTTGCCCGCAGTTTCTTTCATTTCGGCGCACAGCGCCGTTACAAGCAGCGCCATGTTCGCGTTTCGCCGCCAGTATTCCGTGTATTTTGCCGTCATTTCACACAGCGCCATCAGCGCTTTTAAAGACAGCTTGCGTCTTAATTTGTCGCAGACCTCACGCGCGGGCACTTGCACATTTACATTGTTTTTCAACAGACATGCATCGCGCAGCAAAAGCTGCAAGCGCTCCATGCTTTCCGGGAATAAGGGCTTGTCTTTGATGAGCGGCGCGGTCGCCGCCAAAAGGTCATGCTCCGTGCCGGAAACGAGTGCGTTTGCAATGTCTTCCGCCATTTGCTCCGCTTTTGCGGCGCGGCCGTTTTCGCCGTCCGAAAGCATTCTGCCGATGTTGCCGCGGTGCAACGATGCAAGCTTTTCAGCTTCCTCCATGGGCATGCCGGTCTTGTTCTGCACGTAAACCGCCGCTTCGCTTTCCTCCGGCGGGCGCACGGTAAAAACCTGTGCACGCGAGCGGATTGTCGGCAGCAAAGCGTCCGCAGAAAGCACCGTAAAGATGAAAAGCGCGCCTGTCGGCGGCTCTTCAATGACCTTCAAAAGTTTATTCTGGGTGATCTCCGGCATGGGATTTTCCGCAAAAATGCAGTAGACGTTGATATCCGCTTCCTCCGGCTTTTTGTATGCGTCGCGGATGACTTCATCGACGGATGCGACCGAAATCGTGTTCGATTTGCCGCTGCCCGTAACAATGCGGATATCCGGGTGCGAGCCTGCTTTTGCGCGAATACACGCCGGGCATACGCCGCAGGGCGCTAAATCGCGGTCTTCGCATGTGCAGACCGCCGCGCGGGCCAGAATCTGCGCTAATGTGCGTTTGCCAAGCCCCGTTTCACCCTGTAAAAGAAGAGTATGCGGCAGCCTGCGGCGCGAAAACGCCGCCGAAAGCGCCGTTTTCAGAGCCGCATTCCCCGCAAAACCTTCAAACTGCATTAAACCTTCTCAAAACGGTCTACGTTCAGCACGAAAATGGTAGAGCCGCCCACGGTAACTTCCACCGGAAAAGAGGAGTACATGCCCACATCCATGGTGGAGGTACTGGGCACAACCTGCGTTCTGCGGCGGGAATGCTTCGCGATGATACCGATGACTTCATCGACCTTTTCGTCTTCCACACCGGAGATGAAGGTGGTGTTGCCGGCCATCAGGAAGCCGCCGGTGGTAGCGAGCTTTGTGACGGAGAAGCCGCCTCTTGTCAGTGCGGAAGAGACCGCACCGCTGTCATCGTTGCTGACAATCGCAAGGATCAATTTCATAATATTTCCTCCTTATCGCGTTTTTTTGAAACGCATATTCGTTGTTTTTCGGAGATCAGCAAAGACAGACTAAACGAACCGTTAAAAGCCCCTCTATTCATCGCTTTTCTCTCTATTTGTATTTTAACATCTTGTCGAAGAAAAATCTATACCTTTTTTGGCTTTTGGGCAATTTGTTTTGCAAAAACCTGCGGCGTTAAAACCAAAAGCGCCGGGACGTTCAAAAGCGCCATAAGGCCGTTAAACGCATCACATACATTTAAAACGCCGAGAAACGGCGACATGCACCCCAAAAAGCAGGAAAGCGCCGAAAACGCCATGTATATTCTCTTTTCCGCCGCGCCTTTTTTCGGCAATAAATACAGCAGCGCGTCCATACCGTAGCAGCTCCACGCCAAAACCGATGCAAACGCGAAAAGCGCCACGCATACGCCGGCAGAAAGCTCGCCGAATCGCCCCAAAACGAGCGAAAAAACCGAAAGCGCCGCTTCCGGGGAAAAATCACGCACGGGCGACACCAGCATGCACAGCGCCGTAATTGTGCACAGCAGGATTGTGTCGATAAACACCTGCAAAGCGCCGAGTGTACCGATCTGCTCCGGGGTCTTATTTTCCGTGCGGAACGTCGCGAATGTACCGCTGCCAAGGCCCGCTTCGTTTGTGAACACCCCGCGCGAAATGCCCTCACGCATGGCTAAAATCATGCCGCATACGCCGCCCGCACCGGCTTTCAGCGAAAACGCACCTTTCAGCATATTCCGCACCGCGCCGGGGATATGGCTTCCGCGCAGAAGGAGCACCGCGGCGCACAACGCCAAAAACAGCCCCGCCATGAACGGCACAAGCTTTTCCGTGACGCGCACGGCTTTCGGCAGGCCGCCGCGCACGCAAAGGAGCAAAAGCCCCGCAAATACAACGCCCGCAAGCACGCGCGGCACACCCATGGGCACCAGCACCGACGATGCCGCGCCGGTCTGCGCCATGGTGCCCATGCCGAGCGCCGAAAGCACACAGCCTGCGGCATAAATTTTTGCGCCGTGCCGCCCGAACGCCTTCTGCACATAGCCGATCGCGCCGGGGGCGTTTTTCGTGCCGAATTTTGCCGCCAAAACGCCCTCGGCATATACGGTCATCATGCCGAAAAACGCCGCAATCCACATCCAGACGACCGCGCCCGCGCCACCGACCAGGATTGCCGCCGCAACACCCAGAATATTCCCCGTGCCGAGCGAGCCGGCAAGCGACGCCGTCAAGGACTGAAATGCGGAAAATCCCCCGCAGCGCTGCGTGCCGCACAATGCCCCGCGCGTCATGCCCGGCAGCTTTGTCACCTGCATGAACCGCCCGCGCAGCGTAAACCACACGCCCGCAAGCAAAATCAAAAGCAGCACGTGCGGCCCCCACAAAACCGCTGTCAAAACACGGACAAACGCCGAGAAGCTCTCGTTCACAGCGCGCAGTTCATCTCAAGGTACGCACACACTGCGCGGGTAAGCGCTTCGGCAATCACAGTGATATTATTTCTAATCCACGCTTCGTCCTCGGCGTTGTCGTGGTACGCGATCTCTACGAGGACCGCCGGTGCGCTCGTTTTCGTGATCTCCGCAAGACGTGTCGTCGCCACTGTGCTCACAAGGTCGGGGTCGGGGTAAATTTTCCGCAGTTCATCGGCAATAAGCTCCGCCGCGCGCTTGCCGGAAGCGCTGTACGGATAATAGTACACATCCGGCCCGCGCAGCTTCCCCGCCAAATTTGACGGCCCGGCGTTCGAGTGCAGCGCCAAATGCAAATCGTAATTCCCGGCGTTCGATTCGCGTATCGCCTGCCCAAGCGACGTGTTCGGCGTGTTGCGCACAACTTTGATGCCGTTTTGCTCCAGCATGGGCACCATGTCGTCCGCGATACGGTTCATCCAGTACTGCTCATCGCCCTCTGTCAAATACTTATTGTACGGCTGAATGGACGGGCTTAAATAGATTGTCGGCATATGAACCCTCCTACATCATGCTTTCAAAATGTGTTCAAAAAACGACTCGCTGTTCACACCCGAGGGACGCAGGTAGCGGCCGAGGTAATATAAGCTTTCCGGGGCACGCGTAACGGTGCTGACACGCTCCTCACACGAAAGCGTAACCTTAAACCCGAGGTTTTTGATGATCTCCGGCTCTCCCTTACTCACTGCGCCGAACGGATATGCAAACAGGACGGGCTTACTTTGCAGGTTTTCTTCTGCTTTCTGCTGAAAAAGCGTCACATCTTCGGTGAGAAGCTTCGTGTAGTCTTCCAGAGATTCCCCGGAAAGCTGCTTTGTGCCGAGCCGCGCACCGTCCGAGCTGTGCAGGTCATACGTGTGATTCGCAATTTCCACCACGCCGGAAGACTGCATTTCGCGCAGCATATCCCACGTGCAGTGCGCATAGTACGGGCTTTTGTCCGGCGTTTCGGTGTAGAGGTCGGCGTATTTTCCGATGGGCGAAAGCACAAATTTCATGCCGTACCGCTTTGCGGTGGGATAAGCGTATAAGTAGTTATTGTAATACCCGTCGTCAAACGTCAGCAAAATCGGTTTTTCAGGCAGCGCGGCGCCGTTTTCCGTGTAGTTTATGAGGTCTTCGGATAAAATTGCCGTATAGCCGTTTTCCGAAAGCCACTTAAAATCGCTTTCGAGTTCCTCCGGCGAAATGACGTATTTGCCAAGGCGCGACGCGTCGTCCATAACGGCGTGATACATGATGACCGGCACACGCACGCCGGGGTCCTCCGCCATGACCGTTAAGATCGCACCGAGCGCCCCGATGGTGCCGAGCGTCAGCGCTGCGGCCGCCGTTCTGCGCAGCCACGCGGGCAACAAGCGATAAAACGCACCGAAGCTCGGCACACGATGCGAACGCAAGCTCAAAACACCGTACATCCCGATCCCTCCTTCGCGCTATGTATACGCGGAAAAAGATTTCCTTATGCAAAAAGCCGCCCCTGCCCGATACTGTACGTCGGTGCAAAGGCGACTTTCCGCTTGGCTTTTCTATTTTCAAATCACGGGGAGCTCTGCGTTTTCTTCCGGCATGTCGTCGTATTTTTCGGCGGCTGCCGCTTCGGTCTCTTTTTCTTCTTCCGCAGCAGGATTTTCAACGGATATTTCCGTTTCTGTGGAAACTTCAGGCTCTGCTTCCGTCTCTTTTTCGTAAACCGGCTCTTCCGCCTTCGGCAGGTGCGACGAGAAGAAAGCATACAGGTCTTCGTAGACCTGCGCACTGTTCATCTCGGTGATGAGCGCGTGGCGGATGCGCGGGTAAAGCGTCAGCTTCACGTCGTGCCCGGTCTTATTCAATTTATCAAACACACGGCGCACGCCCTTGCCCATATCGCCTACGGGATCGTTTTCGCCGGAGATGAGCAAAATCGGCAGGTCTTTCGGCACACGGCGGTACCACTGGTCGGTGTTGATGGCGTACAAAAGCGTGCCGAGGTCGATATACCCCTGCACCGTGAGCGGGAAGCCGCACAGCGGGTCGTTTACAAAGCGATCCACTTCCTCTTCCTTACTCGTCACCCAGTCGTAATTTGTGCGGTTGGGCTTGAATTTCTTGTTGTACGGGCCCGTGGCAATCTTCTCGAGCGACGGAATTTTCGCCTGTGCGCCCTTTGCCTTTTTCAGCATATTGAGATACGTGCGCTCGGCCTTCCACATGGCAGTCGAAATGCCCGCGCTGGTACCCATGAATACCACTGCCGTGAGGGAGTTGCCGTAGGCGGCCGCAAATTCGCGCGCGATGAACGAGCCCATGCTGTGGCCCATGAGAAAATACGGCAGCTCGGGATATTTTTCGCGCATGATGCTCTGCAAATTGCGCTGATCCTCGACGACATTATAGAGGCCGCCCTTTTCGCCGAAATGCCCGTAGAGCGCGCCGGAGGTCACGCTGCGGCCATGGCCGAGGTGATCGTTGATGACAACGACAAAGCCGCGCTGCGCCATGTATTCGCAAAACGGTTTATACAACGCACTATGCTCCGCCATGCCGTGCGAAATCTGCAAAACAGCCTTCGGTTCGCCGTCCGGCTCATACAGGCGGGTGAAAATTTTGTTATGTGCCGTGCTGGAATCAAATGTAAATTCGGATACCTTCATGCAGCTTAATCCTTTCGGTTTGTGATTTTTATAGAAAAGTCAATTATCAAATAATTACCGTAAACACGCTCAGCGTATGCAGCACGCTGCCGGCTAAGACAAACAGGTGCCACACGGCGTGCATGTACGGCACTTTTTTGCCGAGGCCGTACAGCACCGCGCCTACGGTGTACGCCACGCCGCCCGCGATGAGGCAGTTTAATCCCACACCCGGCATTTTTGCCGCGACCGTGTTAAACGCCAGCACGACGACCCAGCCCATCATCAGGTAGCAGATCATCGAAACGACCTTGAATTTCTCCATATCGACGGCGTTTAAAATAATGCCCAGCACCGCCGCAGCCCACACGGCCGCGAACATGACGATGCCCTGCCTGCCCTCAATGCAGCACAGCGTGATGGGCGTATATGTGCCTGCGATGAGCAGATAGATTGTGCAGTGGTCGAGCACGCGAAACACCTTTTTCGCGCGGTTCACATTCAATGCGTGGTAAAGGGTGGAGACCGTGTAGAGCAAAATCATTGTGCCGCCGAAAATGCTGACGCTGACGACGTTCACAAGACTCTTTTCGCAGAACCACAATAACATAACGAGCGCCGCCGCACCGAACAGCGCGCCCACACCGTGTGACACAGCGGAGAAGATCTCTTCCCCAAGCGAATACAGCGGCAAAGACAGCCGCATCCTGTCTTCCTTATGCCAAACCTTTCTTGCACCGTAACCGGCGTATGCCGTCTGCATATCCATACGTTTCACCCTTTCTCCGGGGACCTGCCCCGGTTCTTTATTTTAAAACTGTTTTTTATTTTTCTTTTATATGGTTTTCAATACCAGATATATTCATATTATAATCTGCGTGTTTCAAAATAGCAAGGGGGTATTTGTAAATTTTCTTCGCAGACGCCCCCAAAACTGTAATTTTCAGTCTATTTAGCGCTAAAAAGTCTATTCGGTTCCCTTGTTGCACGCCCGCCGCACACAAAACTTATATTTTCTAACAAAATTTTTGCTCAACACGATTGACTTTTTGTATCTGTGATGTTAAAGTTAAATCGCCGTCATACTATCTATGGGATCGGAAAGCCGTGTCTGTTTCCGGGCTCATACCGTAAAAACCTGTGTGTTCATGGCGTTCGGCAGCGGGACACAAAACAAGCGGTTTTTGCGGCATACACGCTGTGAAGGGCTCGAAGCTTTGGCTTCGACCCGTTTTTCTGTGCCGATGCTAAACACCCGGCACAGTGTGAGGTGCGCAAAAAGATGTCCATACCGTCGGGAAACCGCGCGGGCAAGAAGCAGCTTGAGGTGTGGCCGACTTCTCCTTTTTTGTTTAGACAAAATGCGCACCGGAAAGGCAACCGGTATATTGTGAAAAAGGAAAAACGCACGACCATTCTGCGGTTTTACTCCTTTACAAAGGGACTGCGCCACAATTTTGTGCTGGCGCTGCTCACCATGGCGATCTCGGTCTTCGCCGGGTACATGACACCGCAGATCATCCGCGTGACAGTAGACTCCGTCATCAACGACTTCCCGTTCAACCTCCCTTCGTTTTTGGCAACACAGATCGAAAACATGGGCGGGCGGGATTTCTTACGTCAAAATCTCATTTTATGCGCCTTGGCGTCGCTTTTGTTCGCGGTGCTCGCGGGCATTTCCACGTACCTTTCGCGCATGAATATGGCAAAGGGCTGCGAGGGCACCGTGACGAAAATCCGCAACACGCTGTTTTCGCACATTCAGCGCCTACCCTACGCATGGCACAACAAAAACCAGACTGGCGACATCATCCAGAGATGCACGCAGGATGTCGACCTCATTCACAACTTTATCAACGACCAGATGATGGAGCTTGTGCGCGTGGTTTTTCTCATCGTCGTCTCACTCGCCCTGATGTTCTCCATGAACGCAAAGCTCGCGCTTATCGCCTTTATTTTTATCCCGATCGTCGTGGGGTATTCCATGATCTTCTTCGTCATCGTGGGAGACCGCTTCCGCATTGCGGATGAAGCCGAAGGCAAGCTGACCGCCATGGTGCAGGAAAACCTGACCGGCGTGCGCGTGGTGCGCGCGTTCGGCCGCGAGCGCTTTGAAAAAGATAAATTCAATAAGCAGAACGACCTCTTCTCCGACCTCTGGGTACGCCTCGGCCACGTGATGGGCGTCAACTGGGGCATCGGCGATCTGCTTTCCGGCATTCAGGTGTTGACGATCATCGCCGCCGGCATCGTGTTCGTCGTGGACGGCGCCATCACGGAGGGCGAGTACCTCGCGTTCGTCGCGTACAATTCCATGCTTGTGTGGCCTACACGCAGCCTCGGTCGTCTTTTGAGCGAGCTTTCAAAAACCGGCATCAGCTCCAAGCGTATTTTTGAAATTCTCGACGCGGAGCCGGAAAAAGATGCGGAAACCCCCGTTACCCCGCCCATGGACCGCGACATTGTGTTTAAGCACGTCAACTTCTCCTACGGCGCCTCCGGCGAAGTGCTGCACGACATTGACCTCAAAATTCCCGCAGGCACCACGCTCGGCATTTTGGGCTCCACGGGCAGCGGCAAAAGCACGCTGACCTACCTTTTAGACCGCCTATACGAGCTGCCGGAAGGCTCCGGCGAGATCACCATCGGCGGCGTGGATATCCGCAACATCGCGCTTTCGCACCTGCGCGGCAATATCGGCATTGTTTTGCAGGAACCGTTCCTGTTCTCAAAGAGCTTTAAGGACACCATTTCGGACGGTTCCAATCGCCACGATATTGAAAGCGTGCGCAAGTATGCCCGCCTCGCCGTCATCGACGACACCATCGACCGCTTTGCCGAAGGCTACGATACGCAGATCGGCGAGCGCGGCGTGACGATCTCCGGCGGTCAGAAACAGCGCGTTGCCATCGCCCGTATGCTCATGCAGAACACGCCGATCAAAATTTTCGATGACTCTCTTTCCGCCGTGGATATGGAAACCGACGCGAAGATTCGCGAATCCATCAACAAAAACGTGCGCGGCACAACGATTTTGATCGCCCACCGCATCACGACCATCATGAATGCCGACCAGATCATTGTCATGGATAAGGGTCGCATCGTGCAGCGCGGCACGCACGAAACGCTCTCGAAGGAAGACGGCATCTATAAACGCATTTACGACACACAGCGCTCGGCTACTTAAGCCGCGCACGGGGTATTTACCGATATGAAAATCAAAAACAAATCCTTACAAACGTGGGCAAAGCTGCTTCCGTTCCTTGCCCCGTATAAGTGGCAGATGATTTTAATCATCGCATTGATGATCCTCGGCGCCTGTTTTGACATGGTGCAGCCGCTTTTTTCCGGCTACGCCGTGGATAATTTCATCGAGCCGCGCACAACGGAAGGCCTCATTCCCTTCACGGCCGTTTACCTTTCCATGGTCGTCGTGCAGACCATTACAACCATTTTAATGGCAATCTACGCCTTAAAGGTTGAAATGTACTTAGGCCGCGACTTAAAGCGCAAGCTTTTCGACCATTTGCAGACGCTCGACTTTTCCTACTACAACACAACGCCCGTCGGCACCATTATGGCGCGTTTAATGAGCGATACCGGCAAGATCGGCACGGTTTTGGCATGGAGCCTTGTGGATATTTTCTGGAGTTCCATGTACGTGCTCGGCTGCGTTGTCATCATGCTGTTCGTCAACTGGAAGCTCGCACTCATCCTCATCGCGATTATCCCGATCATCGCCGTCATCACGGTCGTGTTCCAGAAGAAAATTTTGGCAGTGAACCGCCGCGTGCGCGCCATCAATGCCGAGGTCACCCGTCATTATAACGAAGGCATCTCCGGCGCAAAAACATCCAAAACGCTCGTCATCGAAGAAAAGAACGACAAAGCGTTCGAAAAAGTCGCGGAGGACATGCGCTCCACAACGATCCGCGCCGTGCGGTTAAATGCCGTGTATATTCCGATCATCAGCTTTCTGACCGCCATCGGCGTTGCGATGGTCCTGAATCAGGGCGGCAACATGGTGCTGTTCGGCGACATCACCGTCGGCGAAATGACCGTGTTCATCAACTATGCTTTGATTATTGCCGACCCGGTACAGCAGCTTGCGCGCACCATCTCGAATTTTATTTCCACGCAGGTCAACATTGAGCGTGTCTCCGCCCTTTTGGAGCGCGAGCCGCTCATCAAAGATACGCCTGAAGTCATTGAAAAATACGGCACCGCATTCGACCCGAAAAGAGAAAACTGGGAGCCGATTCAGGGTCACATCACGTTTGACGACGTGACATTCCGCTACCCGGACGGCGTAGAAAACGTCTTAGAACATTTTTCGCTCGATATTCCCGCCGGCACCACGGTCGCCATTGTCGGCGAAACGGGCGCGGGCAAAAGCACGCTTGTCAACCTTGCCTGCCGCTTCTTTGAGCCTACTGAGGGCCGCATCCTCATTGACGGCAAGGATTATCGCGAGCGCTCCATGCTGTGGCTGCACTCCAGCATCGGCTACGTGCTGCAAACGCCGCACCTCTTTTCCGGCAGCGTGCGCGATAATATCCGCTACGGCCGCTTAGACGCGACGGACGAGGAGATTGAGGCCGCTGCAAAGCTCGTCAGTGCACATGACGCCATCATGCACATGGAAAACGGCTACGACAGCGACGTCGGCGAGGGCGGCGACCAGCTGTCCACCGGCGAAAAGCAGCTCATCTCGTTTGCAAGAGCCGTGCTGGCCGACCCGCGCATCTTCGTCTTAGACGAAGCCACCGCGTCCATCGATACCAAAACCGAGGAGCTCATTCAGCACGCCATTTCGACGCTGCTTGAAAACCGAACCTCGTTCCTCATTGCGCACCGCCTCTCGACCATCCGCCACGCCGACCTTATTTTGGTTGTCCGTGCAGGCAAGATCATCGAGCAGGGCACGCACGAAGAACTGCTTCAAAACAAAGGCTACTACGCCGATCTCTACAACAAACAGTTCGAGCAGGAAAACGTGAAGCATGTGTTTGGGGAATAATACGGTGTGTTCCTAAAACCACCGATTTTTCGGAACATGAAAAGACCGGCGAAAACCACAGCGTTTTCGTCGGTCTTGATTTTTTTGTGTTTTAATACTTTCTAAACCGCTCATACCGCTCTTTTAAAAGCGTCTCGGTGTCTTTTTTGCACAGCTCGTCCGTCTGCACGGCAAGCATCTCTTTCACTCGGCTGAAAAGCTCCGCCTTCGTTTTGCCGGATTCACTGATGACGCGTTCCACAACGCCAAGCTTTTCCATGTCCTGCGCGGTAAGATGCAGGCACTCTGCGGCTTCCTTCGCTTTCTTTGCGTCTTTCCAGAGAATGCTCGCGCAGCCCTCCGGGGAAACGACGGAATACACGGCGTTCTCCAAAATCCACACGCGGTCCGCAACCGCCAGCGCAAGTGCGCCGCCGCTGCCGCCTTCACCGACCAAAATCGAGATGACCGGCGTTTTCAGCCCGATCATTTCCACAAGGTTTTCGGCAATGGCCTGTCCCTGCCCGCGCTCCTCTGCGCCGATGCCGCAGAACGCGCCGGAGGTATCCACAAAGCAAATCACCGGGCGATGGAATTTCTCTGCCTGCTTCATCAGGCGCAGCGCCTTCCGGTAGCCCTCCGGGTTCGGCGAACCGAAGTTGCGGTAGACCTTATCCTTTGTGTCTGCGCCCTTTTCGATAGCGATGACCGTCACCGCGCGGCCGCCGAGCGTCGCGATGCCGCCGATGACCGCGGGATCATCCGCAAAACGGCGGTCGCCGTGCAGCTCAATGAAATCCGGGAAGATATTCTGAATGAAGCTGAGGCCGCTCGGGCGTCCCTTGCCGCGAGCAAGCTGAACCTTTTCGTATGCCGTTGCCATTATGCTTCAGCCTCCTTTGTCTCACCTGCATCTGCCTGCTGTACGCAGGCATCCTGTTTGCCCTCGTTGTGCAGACGCAGGAGCCGCGCGATCACTTCACGCTGCCGGCTTCTCGGCGTGATGAGATCAATAAAGCCGTGCTCCAAAAGGAACTCTGCACGCTGGAAGCCCTCCGGCAGCTTTTTGCGGATGGTCTGTTCAATGACACGCGCACCGGCAAAACCGACCATTGCGTCAGGCTCCGCCATGATGATGTCGCCGTCCATGGCAAAGCTCGCCGTCACGCCGCCCGTTGTGGGGTCGGTCAGCACAGTGAGATAAAAGAGCCCTGCATCGCTGTGCAGGCGTACCGCGCCGCTCGTTTTCGCCATCTGCATCAAAGACAAAATGCCCTCCTGCATTCTGGCGCCGCCTGCCGCCGTAAAGCCGATAACAGACAGACGGTGCTCTGTGGCGTACTCAAACAAACGCGTGATCTTCTCGCCGACAACCGTGCCCATGCTGCCCATCATAAAATGCGGATCCATGCAGAACACGGCGCAGTCTTCGCCCATTACCTTTGCGGTGCCGCAGACAACGGCTTCCTTTTCTCGGGTCGCAAGGCGCGCGCTTTTCAGTTTATTTTCGTAGTTCGGAAACTCCAGAATGTCATGACTCGTCATGTCGGCATCGAGCTCCGTAAACGTATCGTCGTCCGCCAAAAAGCTGATGCGCTGGCGTGCCGTCATGCGGAAATGGTGGCCGCAGCGGCAGACGTTCAGGTCGTCCCAAAGCTCGGAGACCGGGGTCTGCGTGCCGCACTTCGGGCATGTCATTGTGATCTCGTGCTGCTCCTCCTGCGGGTTTTTCAGTTGTTTTCCGCCCTTTTCCAGCTCATTCTGGGGCGAGCGGAACAGACCCATCAAATTCATAACGGTCTACTCCCTTCGGTAAATGAACTTCCTCAGCCCTCACGGTTTTTGATGAAGTCCGTATAATAATCTCCGCTGTGGAAAACGGGGTCGCGGATAATATCGATCTGATCTTCAATGTTGTTCGGCAAACCGCCGATGACAAGCTCGCACAAGGCGGACTGCATCTTGCGTATCGCTTCTTCTCTTGTCGAAGAAAACACGATCATCTTGCCGAGCATGGAATCGTAAAACGGCGGCACCTCGTAGCCCTGATATAAGAACGTATCAAAGCGCACCCACGGGCCGGACGGAATGTGCAGGAAATTCACTTTGCCCACGCCGCCCGCGTTGATGCGGCACTCGATCGCCGCGCCGCGCACTTTAATGTCCGCCTGCGTGCAGTCAAGCTCTACACCCGCTGCAATGCGGATCTGCCACTTTACAATGTCTTTGCCGGTGACGAGCTCCGAAACCGGATGCTCTACCTGAAGGCGCGTGTTCATTTCCATAAAATAGAAATTCTTGTCGCGGTCCATCAAAAATTCCACCGTACCGGCGTTCACATAGCCCACGGCTTTCGCCGCTTTCGTCGCCGCCTCAAACAGCTCGGCGCGCTTTTCCTTTGTCACACCGGGCGAGGGGGATTCTTCAATCAGCTTCTGGTTATTGCGCTGAATGGAGCATTCGCGCTCGCCAAGGCACACCACATGCCCCTGCTCGTCACAGAGCAGCTGCACTTCTATGTGTTTTGCCGGATAAATGTATTTTTCCATGTACATGCGACCGTCACCGAACGCCTGCTGCGCTTCGCTTGATGCCGTTTTAAACGCCTGTTCCAGCTCGTCCTCGGTCTTTACAAGTCGAATGCCCTTGCCGCCGCCGCCTGCCGATGCTTTTAACATGACGGGGTAGCCGATCTCCTTTGCCGCCCTTTTTGCTTCGTCGACATTTTCCAAAATGCCGCTGCCCGGAATAATCGGCACGCCGGACGCTTTCATCAGTCTGCGTGCGGCGTCCTTATCGCCCATGCGGTCGATGAGTTCGCCGGACGGGCCCACAAACGCGATGCCGTACTTTTTGCACAGCTTCGCAAACGAAGCATTTTCCGCCAAAAAGCCGTAGCCGGGGTGAATGGCCTGCGCTTTCGACGCAATGGCCGCACTGATGATGCGCTCCTGATTCAAATAGCTGTCCTTCGCCGCCGCCTCGCCGATGCAGATGGCTTCATCGGCCAGCGCCACGTGGATAGACTCCGCGTCCGCCTTGGAATACACCGCCACGGTGCGGATGCCCATTTCCTTGCAGGCACGAATAATGCGCACCGCGATTTCGCCGCGGTTCGCGATAAGCAGTTTCGTAAACATAGCCTGTTCCTTTCCGCCGGGCTTACGCCTTGACGAGCGCAAACGAGAACTCTGCCGAAACGCAGACCTTGCCGTTTACGCGGCCCGTACCCTTTGCAAAATAGAACATGCCGCGCTGGCGCACGAGCTCGCACTCGGTCTCCAGCGTATCACCGGGCTTCACCATGCCGCGGAACTTCACCTTATCGAGGCTCGTAAACACCGGGGTCATGCCCTCCGATGCACCGTCTGCGAGCAGCACGCAGGCGCTCTGCGCCAGCATTTCGCACTGAATCACGCCCGGCACGATGGGGTTGCCCGGAAAATGGCCCCGCAAAAAGTATTCGTCACCGCGGATGTGGCACTTGCCGAACGCTTTGCCGTCAATGAGCTCCACTTCGTCTACGAGAAGCATCGGCTCGCGGTGCGGCAGGATCTTTTTGATCTCTTCCTTGTTCATCTAACGTATTCCTTTCCACGGAAAAATCCCGGGGACGCGCATTTTTTCGGCGGCGCTCCGGGAGCTTTTCATCTTAAATAATGCGGAACAACGGCTGGTCGTATTCGACGACCTGCCCGTTGCCGACGCAAATCTCGGCAATCTCGCCGTCCATTTCGCTGTTGATCTCGTTCATCAGCTTCATGGCCTCAATGATGCAGAGCGTATCGCCCTTGTGCACCGTGTCGCCCACGGCGACGAACGGCTTGCTGTCCGGAGACGGCGCGGCGTAAAATACGCCTACGGCAGGGCTTTTTACATAAACGCCCTCTTTCTCCTTCACTTCCGCAATGGGCTCCGTCGTGTGCATCTGCTCCGGCACGGCGGGCTGCACGGCGTTCAGGATCGGTGCCGCCTGCACGACCTGCGCGGCGCGCTCAATGACGATATTTTCGCCGTTTATTTCCAGCTTCGTCAGCTCGTTCTGCTTGACGATCTCCGCCAAAGCCGCAATGTCTTTAATATTCACAAACGTCCCTCCGTTGAATCAAGCGGTATTTATCCGGGTATTCCCGCAGATACCCTGCGGTGTCGTACCCCATATTTTACTACAAAACCTTGCGAATTGCAATACAAGCGTTGTGGCCGCCAAAGCCGAGGGAAACGGACAGGGCGAGGTCAAGGTCAACCTTTCTCGCTTCGTTCGGGCAGACGTCAAGGTCGCAGTCCGGGTCCGGCTCCTTGTAGTTGATGGTCGGCGGAACGATGCCCTCTTTCACCGCCAGCGTGGAAGCAATGGCCTCCACCGCGCCGGCCGCGCCCAACATGTGGCCCGTCATGGACTTTGTGGAGCTGATGACAACGTCATATGCGTGCTCGCCGAACGCCTTTTTAATGGCCAGCGTCTCACTGCGCTCGTTGAGCGGCGTGCTGGTGCCGTGCGCGTTGATGTAAATTTTCTCGTTTGCAAGGTCCGCGCCCGCTTCTTCGTATGCCATGCGGATGGCTCTTGCGCCGCCGTTGCCCTCCGGATCCGGGGCAGTCATGTGGTGCGCGTCGTCCGTAGCGCCGTAACCCACGATCTCCGCGTACATTCTCGCGCCGCGCGCCTTTGCGTGCTCATATTCTTCGAGAATGAGCGCCGCGCCGCCCTCGCCCATGACAAAGCCGCTTCTGCGCTTATCAAACGGGCAGCAAGCGTCTTCCGGGTCGGGGCAGGTGGTCAGCGCCGTCATATTGCCGAAGCCCGCCACGCCCACAGGGACGATGGCTGCTTCCGCGCCGCCGGCGATGATGGCATCGAGATAGCCGTGCTTAATGGCGCGGTACGCTTCACCGATCTCGTTGTTGCTCGTCGCGCACGCCGTGGTGATCGGCAGGCAGGAGCCCTGCGCGTTGAACTTAATGGCGATGTTGCCGCCCGCGATATTCGCAATGAGCATCGGGATAAAGTACGCGGAAACGCGGCGCGGGCCCTTTTCGTTCAGCGCCGTCACCTGATTGGAGAACGTCTGGATGCCGCCGATACCGGAACCGAAATACACGCCGAAGCGCTCCGGGTCGATCTTGCCCATGATTTCGCTGTCGTTCACCGCCTGCGTTGCCGCCGCGATGGCAAACTGAGAGAACGGGTCGTTCTTGCGCACTTCGCCCTTATCCATGTACAGCAGCGGGTCAAAATCCTTGACCTCCGCCGCCACATGCGCTTTGAAGTCCGTGGAGTCAAACTTCGTGATTTTCGTGATGCCGCACTTGCCGGCTTTCAGGTTTTCCCAGAACGTATCCACATCGTTGCCGATCGGGGTAACTGCGCCGAGACCCGTGATAACTACTCTTCTTTCCATATTTTTCAGGCTTCCGAAACGGAAGCACTCCTTTCTCTTGAAAGTTTTGAACCGATTTATCTTTTTACGTTGAAAACTTAATCAATAAGAACTTTTCAAGCCCGTAAAATCTCAAAATTCACAGGTTTTAAATAGCCAAACCGCCGTCTACCTTCAGCACTTCGCCCGTAATGTACGCCGCGCTGTCGGAAGCCAAAAACGCCACTGCCGCCGCAATATCCTCCGGCTTGCCCATTCTGCCCAGCGGGATGCTGTTTAAAAGCGGATTGTTGTCGCCGAGATTTTCTGTCATGTCCGTCTGGATAAAGCCCGGCGCCACCGCATTGCAGGTGATGCCGCGGGAAGCGAGTTCGCGCGCCACGGATTTCGTTAAACCGATGACGCCCGCCTTTGAAGCGGAATAATTCGCCTGCCCTGCGTTGCCCATAATGCCGGAAACGGAGGAAATGTTGATGATTCTGCCGCTTTTCTTGCGGATGAAGCCGGAATAGCACGCGCGAATCATATTGAACGCGCCCTTTAAATTCGTGTCGAGCACCGCATCAAAATCCTCGTCCTTCATGCGCAGCATCAGGCCGTCGCGTGTGATGCCCGCGTTGTTGACGAGAATATCAATCTTGCCGAGGTCGTTCGTCACCGCTTTCACGGTTTCGTTCACCGCGGCGGAATCCGCCACGTTGCACCGGTATGCTTTTGCGTTTACGCCAAGCGCCGTGATCTCGTTCACAACAGCTTTGGCCTTATCGGCGCTGCCTGCGTAGATGACCGCTACATTCGCGCCGTCTTCGGCAAGGCGCAGCGCAATGGCGCGGCCGATGCCTCTGGATGCGCCCGTAACGAGCGCCGTTTTGCCGTTTAAGCTCATGCGTTTTCTCCTTCTGCACGGATCGCCTGCACCGCTGCCGAAAGCGTCTCCGCGTCTTCCACGTTATATACCTTCACCGCGCGGCTCGTCTTTTTGATGAGGCCGCACAGCGTTTTGCCTGCGCCCACTTCAACAAACGTATCCACGCCCGCCTCAATCATTTTTTCAACGGTCTGCTGCCAGCGCACCGGGTGTGCCACCTGCTGTGTCAGCAGTTCTTTTGCCGTTTCTTTCGTGTACGGCTCCGCCGTGTAGTTCGCGTAGACCGGCACGGTCGGCTCCTTCACGTCCATCGTCTCCAAAACGTCGTGCAGACGCGCAGAAGCGCTCTCCATAAACGGAGAATGGAAGCCGCCGCTCACATTCAGCGGTACGGCTCTGCCTCCGTTTGCGGCAACGTCGGAAAGGAAATCCGGCAAAGTCGTTTTGAGACCCGCCACGACGAGCTGGCCCGGGCAGTTGTAGTTCACTGGGAACACGCTCTGGTGCATGCGGCACAGCTCCTCAACCTTTTCGTTCGGCAGCTTCAAAACCGCCGCCATGGCGCTGTCTGCCTGCTCGGCCGCCGCCTGCATCGCTTCGCCGCGCTTTGTGACGAGCGAGAAGCCCTCTTCCGTTGTAAAGATGCCCGCAAACGTCACTGCCGCCACTTCGCCGAGCGAGAAACCCGCCGTCACATCGGGCGTGATGCCCGCTTCACGCAGCGCTTCCGCCGCCGCAAGATCAACGCAGAACAGGCACGGCTGCGTGTTTTTCGTGATGCTGATCTCCTCCAAGGTGCCGGAGAAGCACTGGTTCTTCGTGCCGGGGCGGATACTCTCCGCCGTGTCAAACACGTTCTTTGCCGCCGCGCTGTGCTCGTAAAGGGACTTGCCCATGCCGCTGTACTGTGCGCCCTGACCGGAGAAAACAAAGGCTACTTTACCCATTTGGTCGCCCCCTTCAGCACATCTTCCGCCTGCGTGAAGATCTCTTCGATGATCTCCTTTGCGGTCTGCTCTTTGTTCACCATGCCGGCAATCTGGCCCGCAAGGAAGCAGCCGGTCTTTTCGTCGCCCTCCACGGCCGCGCGGTACAGAGAGCCTCTGCCGTACGCTTCAAGCTCCTCGTCGGAAATATCGCTGTACTCGAGCTTAAAATATTCTTTCGTGTACGGGTTCTTGATGCTGCGCACCGGGTGACCGAGACGCTTGCCGGTAGACATCGTCGCAATATCATTGGCCTTTAAGACCTTGTTTTTGTAGTTCTGGTGCACACCGCACTCCTTTGCAACCAGGAAGCGCGTGCCGAGCTGCACGCCCACAGCGCCCAGCATGAATGCTGCCGCCACGCCGCGGCCGTCGCCGATGCCGCCCGCCGCGATGACCGGAATCGTCACTGCGCTCGTCACCTGCGGTACAAGCGCCATGGTGGTCGTTTCGCCGATATGGCCGCCGCTTTCGCCGCCCTCCGCAATGACCGCACAGGCGCCCACGCGCTGCATCAGGCGTGCCATGCTGACGGATGCCACGACCGGGATAACCTTAATGCCGGCCGCAAGCCAGTCTTTCATATATTTGGAGGGGTTACCCGCGCCGGTCGTTACGACCGCCACTTTTTCCTCCGCGACCACCTTTGCCACCTCGTCCGCGAACGGGCTCATCAGCATGATGTTCACACCAAAGGGCTTATCGGTCAGTTCTCTTGCAATTTTAATCTGCTCGCGCAGGTACTCTGCGTTTGCGTTCATAGCGGAAATAATGCCAAGGCCGCCCGCTTCGGAAACGGCGCCTGCTAATTTGCCGTCCGAGATCCAAGCCATGCCGCCCTGAAAGATCGGGTAGCGAATGCCAAGCATGTCACAAATCGGTGTTGAGATCATAATGTTTTCCCCTTTCCGGCTTTTGCCTGTTGAAAACGTTTCGGTTTTTCTTTATTTTTGACTGTATGTCGTGTTTTTACCAGCGGATGATCATGGCGCCTGCAGAAAGACCGCCGCCGAATGCCGCCAGAATGATGAGGTCGCCCTCGTGAATCTTGCCCGCGCGGTTCATCTCATCCAAGAGGATCGGCACACTCGCGGAAGACGTGTTGCCGTAGCGGTCGATGTTGATACAGAACTTCTCCGGCGCAATGTCGGGGATTCTGCGTCGCGCTTCGTTGATAATGCGGTAATTTGCCTGATGCGGAATGACAAGCGCCACGTCTTCGCCCGCAACGCCCGCCGAAGCCATCAAATCCTTGATGTTGTCGGACATCGCCATCACGGCGAATTTGTACGTCTCGCGGCCGTTCATGTGTACGGACGTAATCTCGCTGATCTCGTTTTTGTACCACGGGGAACGGTCATAGCGCGTCGGGATTGTGATTACGTCGTCGCCGCCCTTTGTCATCAGGTGAGAGGCCACAAGACCGTCACCCTTGCCGAGCACCGCCGCGCCCGCGCCGTCGCCGAAAATGCAGCACGTGCCGCGGTCTGTCCAGTCGATGATACCGCTCATGCGCTCTGCGCTGACGACAAGCACGCGGTTATACGCGCCGCGGGAAAGGAAGCCCGCCGCCGTTTCCAACGCAAAGAGGAAGCCGCTGCAGGCCGCCGCAAGGTCAAACGCCGGGCAGTGCGCGCCGATGCGGTTCTGCACCATGCAGCCCGTGCCCGGAGAAAGCGTGTCGCCCGTGATGGTCGTCGCAATGATGAGGTCGAGCTCATCGGCAGAGATGCCCGCGTTTTCCAGTGCGCGCTCGGCCGCTTTCACCGCCATATCCACATTCGTTTCCGTTTCACTGATGTGGCGGGAGCGCACGCCGATGCGCTGTGTGATCCATTCATCGTTGGTGTCTACAAGCGCAGAGAGGTCGTCGTTCGTCACAACGTGCTCCGGCGCGTAGCTGCCTGTACCTAAAATTTTAAAGCTCATAGTTTTCTTTCCTTTCCGGCCGAAAAAATTTCGGCAGCGCCGTAAAGGCAATATAATAACCTTATTAAAGTGAATGTTTGTTAAAAGTCTTTAGTCAAGTTTTCTTCAGAAAACTTGCGGGTTCTTAGGGCAGCGCCCTAAGTCGTCATTCGCAAATGGCGAAATCTTTTTGCCTCCCAAAAATCAGGACGGGAACCTCAACAGTCCAGTGGACTGTTGAGGTGTGGGAGACCCAATTAAGGGGTCTCCCAATGATTTGCCGCGCAAATCATCGAAATAAACTTAAAGAAATCACAATTTCGTCTGAAAATAAGAATTGATGCGCGTCATGGTGCGCAGAAGCTCCTCGCGCTCCTCTTCCGAAAGATCCTCGCAGATTTCCGCAATGATGCGCCGGTGGCAGCGGCGGTGGAACGCCTCCACTTTTTTACCCTCGGGCGTTAGCATTACCTGCACCGCGCGGCCGTCGCCGGGCAGACGCTGCTTTTCGCAGTAGCCCTTCTGCACCAGCTTGTTCACCGCCACCGTAACGGAGGGCTTTGTCACCTTGAGTTGTTGGGCGATCTCGCTGACCGTCATGCCGGTTTTGCCTTTGGCAATGAGCTCGATCATGTGCATCTCGTTGATGGAGATGTTCAGCCGTTGTTTTTTCAGTTCGTTCTGCTCCAAGATCTGCACATTGCGATAGATCTCCACCAGAAGCTCGTTTGCTTTCGCAGAAAAGCCGGACATGCTGCACACTCCTTTCGCCCATTTGTGCCGTTTTTCGATAAATTTAGTTAAACAAACTAACGAACAACCGCTGATATTGTACTCGTTTCGCGGCAAAATGTCAAGTAAAACGCTTTCGCGCATCCTCTTTTTCCTTTGAAGTGCCCTTCTTTTCCCCGTAAAGTTATCTCGAAGCTGATACCGACTTGGGCTCTCTTGTAAGAATTCTGAAATAAATCTGTTCTTTTTCCGTAGTAATTTGCATTTTAATTCTTTTAAGGAATTAAAAATCGAAAGTTATCATGTAGAATAGTCCCGTATATAAAAGGGGGATTCGTATGCCCTTTTATGAAATCGAAATTTATTGCTGAAAGGAAGTTTTTCCGTTGAAGCTGTTTTCTAAAAACATGAAGCGCATCACTGCAGCCGTGCTTTCCGCCCTGCTGCTCTGTGCCGCACCGCTCAGCTACGCCGACGATACCGTAGCCGATATGGAAGCCAAGCAGACCGAGCTCGCCAACAAAAAGGCCGACCTCGAAAACAAAATCTCCTCTCTGGAGTCTCAGGAGGCCGATAAGACCGAATACCTTACCCTACTCTCCGAAAAGATTGATACCATCAAGGAGCAGATCGATACCGCAAACAGTGACATCACCGTGCTGAACACCAGCATTAAAAAGCTCGAAAAAGAGCTCAGCGATTCCGCAGATCAGATCTCCGATACCATGGAGCTTCTGAAAAAGCGTCTCGCCGTGCTGTACTCCGCCGGCTGCACCGTCGGCACACTGGAGATTCTCTTCAATTCCGAAAGCCTGCATGATTTCTCCATGCGCGCAGAGGCCGTCTCCACCATCACCCGCCACGATAAGCAGCTCATCGATACGGTTGCAGCGTACATGAACGAGACAAAGGCACAGCGCGAAGAGCTTGAAAAGGAAAAGACCGCGCTTGCCGATGCCAAAAAGCTGTATGAATCAAGCGAAGAAGAATTAAAGCAGCTCGAAAGCGACAACACCGCCCTGCTCGAGCAGATCCGCTCCGATAAGAGCAGTGCCGAGACCGAGCTTTCCCGTACCGAGGAAGAAGAATACGTGCTCGCAAACATGATGTCGGCAAAGATCGCCGAAATGCAGCAGCAGATGGCACAGATGGCGGCGGTGATCGCCCAGCAGGGCACCGGGCCTGACGAACCGGCCCGCAGTGCAGGCGGTGCGTCTGCGCAGAAGGACGGGCAGGCGGTAAAGCTGGCGGGCCTTGGCAATGCCCTGCCGGTGGCCGCCGCTGCACGTGCCATGGACATCCATTAAAAAGGAGGTGAATTTTATGATGAAAGTTTGTTACAGCGAGATGGATACCCCCGCCGGGCTGAGCTGCCGGCTGGAAGCTGACGGTCATGCAGGCTATGCGCCTGCCGGGCAGGACATCGTTTGTGCAGGAGCCAGCACCGTGATGCAGGGCCTTGTGTACCTGCTGGCCGGGGAAGAAAATGCCCATGCCGACGCCTGGGAGGAACCGGACGGGCCGCGTCTGGCCGTGCAGGTCGACGCACCCTGTGCCGCATGGGTGCAGGGTGCCTTTGAGCTGGCCAAGGCGGGGTTCACCCTGCTGGCCGAGCGCTACCCGGAGAATGTCCGCTTTGCGGATGTGAGCCGCCGGGGCGAGAAGAGCATGATGGATCTGCAGCTGTTTGCAGCGGAGGCGACCGCCGCCTGCGGCGGAAACAGGGAGCCGAGGCTGGGACAGCGTTCTGATTTTTCAAAGCGCTGCCAAGCGGCCGGGCTTCCCTTTTCCCCGCCGGAGCCTTTTGCTTTTGCGGGGATTTTTACGCCCGATTTTTTACAAAAAATTCACGCGGGCAGGGTTGCCGCCGCATACCGGATGTGCTATGATGAGGTGCAAAATTTGAAGCGGAGCGATGGATTTTGATTTGTCGAGCTCGCGGAATCAGGAGGAACTACCCATGCAGAAGAATTATGTACAGGAAATTCTGAGCATCATTCACAGCGGTCTGCCCAAGGCAGAGCTGGCCGAAAAACTGTCGGATTACCATGAAAAGGATCTGGCAGATGCGTTGGAGGCACTGACCCCCACTGAACGACAATCGCTCTATTCCATTCCTGTCTCTTATACACATCTCCGAGCCCACGAGACTACGCTGCATCTC
>ENA-OYYT01000166-OYYT01000166.1-human-gut-metagenome-genome-assembly--contig:-NODE-166-length-38114-cov-22.480859_pt1 | contig 38114 bp, 30 predicted proteins | sample MGYA00243251_ERZ653453 | MGnify/ENA primary metagenome ERZ653453 (study PRJEB26926, sample SAMN06165174) | human gut metagenome | biome: ENVO:00009003; feature: ENVO:2100002; material: ENVO:00002003...
GAACTGGAGAAGCAAATCGTTTTCTCTTGTTGTCATATCATGTACCTTTATCTATTAAACACAGGGTTTTCCCCCTGACCCACAATGAAGTTGTGATGGATTTGAGCTGCTTGTTGATTGAACTGATCTCACTGTCTTTGATAGTGTCGATCTGGTTCTGCAGGTTCTTGATGTCGTCCTGGCTGACGCAGGAGAACGTCAAGAATAATCCGGTAAGGAATAGAAATGCTGATTTAGATAGTTTCATATAATGGTGAATTTAATTGATTTCGCTACGGCGAATACGAAAGCAGGCGGCATCAGTCACAACGTCGCTTTCATTACGTAATGTATTATTTATCAGAATATTATACCCCCCCCCGAACTGAAAAATCAGCGCGGGCAGCACTCAAGATACAAGATGCGCATATGGGTATCATCGTGATTATTAGAGTTTTGACTTCACGCAAAGGTAGTCAATATTTCCATAGGGTGTTCAAATTAATTCAAGATGTTTTCTCTACGGTCAACTTCTGCAGTAAATCATTGAAAAGAGGTGATTCAGAGGGGCGGGGTCGCCGGAGGAGAGAAGGGTGACGGCGGGGGCGCCGGCGTGGGAGGGATTGCCGGAGCGGGAGGGATTCTCTGAGCGGGAGGGACTGTCTGAGCTGGCATGGGCGGGGTCACCAGAGCCGTCGGGGGCGGGATTGAGGGCGCGGGTGCGGGCTGTTGCGGAGTTTGAAAGAGACTCGGATGACTGCGGGAGCGCTTCTTCGGCCTTTTCCGGTGAGAGGAGATGTTCTTCGGACATGACATGGACCAGCTGACGGGCTACGGCGGGAGCGGGGTCGATGAAACGGATGTCCGGCCCTGCAACTTGCTGAAGGACAGGAAGGAGGAACGGGTAATGGGTACAGCCGAGGACAATGATGTCGGCACCGGCCTGGAGCAATGGACTCAGGCTGGCCCGGACGGTGGATTCGGCTTGTTTTCCGGAAAGGCATCCGGACTCTACCAGTTCGACAAAGCCCCGGCCTACATGCTCCACTACACGGACATTGTCATCGACACTGCCCTTGGTATTCAGATATTTGGAGCCTTTCAACGTGCCGGCTGTGGCAAGGACGCCGATGGTGCCGGATTTCGTTCCGAGGGCGGCAGGCTTCACGGCCGGCTCCATGCCGATGAACCGGATATGGTCATGACGGCCTCCGGTCAAAGCCAGCACACGTTCACGGACCGCATCGGAAGCCGCATCAGAGTAATCAGAACGAAGTTTGGAAATAGCGGCCGCCGTAGCGGTATTGCATGCAACCACGATGATGTCGGCACCGCGACGGAGCAATTCTTCAGTTATTGCACACGCCCTGACCTGGATGAACTCCGGAGACTTCTCGCCGTAGGGACAATACGCATTGTCCGAATAATAAATATACTTTTCATCAGGAAGAAGACGGGTTATCTCCTTCAGGACTGACAACCCGCCTTCTCCAGAATCAAAAATTCCGATACAAGCCATTGATTAATAGCCGTTATAGTCGCGTGCCAACTGGCCGTACATCTGACCGAGCACCTCAAGATAAGGAGAACCGCTTACAAGCGTGAGACGATATACGGTATCATCCACCCTATAGTACTGGACGCCGCCTAGAGTGATTATGTCATAATCCTCAGGAAGATTCTGGACCAATGCCCCTGCAGGAGGAACGATAACCTGGTATTGTCCACCGGCATTGACGATGTAGAAAACGCCGTCCTGATAGAAATAGTTCCTGTCAGCGTATGCGTAGCTCTGCACCAGGCCCAGGCGGTTGGCGATCTCGTATGAAGAAAGCGCCGAGTTCGGATTCATTGCGATAGCGCGGTTCTGTGCCATGATGGTCGCATTGTTCTGGGCGATGATCCTGTTCTGCTGGTCTATGTAGCGGTTGTTCGCGTCGATCGCGCCGAACGTGCGGTAGACATTGGAATAATAAGCGAAGTTCACGGTCGCGAACGAGATGTCCACCACTGAACGGGCGATGGTCACTCCGAACGGAGGACGGCAAACGATATAGTGGCCTCTGTAAGGTCTGTAATATACGTCATTGTAAATGTAATAGTCAATGCCGAAGTATCTTACGACCTTGTATCTAGGAGGCAACACCTCAACCCTGAAACCGAAGCAGTGAGGGTGATGGTGATCGTAGAAATGGCCAGGACGGTCATAGTGCATGAAATCACGGTCACGCGGCGGGATTCTGTGGACATTGTGGTCTTCAATCCTGAAATCCATGGAGTTGTCCATCCTGGAACCGCCTCTGTTGTTGCCAGACTGGCGCATGTTTCCGGAAACGGAGCTGAGCCCGGTCCTGGTCACGTTCGAATTTCTCCTTACCACGCTGCTGCTCTGTGAAGAAGGATTGTTGCGGACACTGTTGTCCACTCCGTCCACACGCGCAGTAAAGGTTTCCCTGCTGGAGGAAGAAGAATTGTTCTGGCGCACTGCTCCGCCGTTGCTGTTCTGACGGACAGAAGAGCTGCTGCCGGATGTGGCGGTGCTGCCGGAAGATCTGCGCACGGAAGACGATGAGCCGCTCTGGCGATTCTGGGTAGAACTGCCGTTCTGACGCACCTGGGAGCCGGTTCCGCTCTGACGGACCTGAGAAGATGATCCATTCTGGCGAACCTGTGAAGAAGAACCGCTCTGACGAACCTGTGAAGAGGTGCCGCTCTGGCGGACCTGACCGCCGGTAGATCTCGTGCCGGACTGTGTAGAAGACGAGGTTCCGGAAGATCTGCGGACTGTCGTGCCCGATGTATTCTGACGGGTCTGCGAGGTACTGCCGCTCTGACGGGTCTGCGACGAAGTACTGCGCGACTGCGTAGATGAACTGCGTGTCTGAGATGTACTCCTGCTCTGTGAAGAAGTACTGCGGGACTGGGTGGACGTGCTTCGTGACTGTGTAGACGAGCCGCCTGAAGTAGTGCGGTTCTGCGTCGTGGTAGTAGTCCTGCGCACCTGTGCATCCGCATTGTCATAAGGAATAGTCAGCATCGAAAACGCTGCCAGCGAAGCCAATGCAAGATTTAGAATCTCTTTCATAACAGTGTCATTTATAAAGGTGATATTTGCTGGAAAGCGTCCGGAAATCCTCCACATCCTTGTTCCAATAATCCACAATATCCGAGACCTCCAGCCTCTTTGAAAACGTTTTTCTTACATAATCCGTACCACAGATTTTATCGAACATCGACGTCCTGCCCGCTGCCATTTTGAACGGATCCCTGCCAGGATAAAGCCGATGCAATGCCTGCATGACATAAAACTGTGTCAGCGATATGCATGCGGCGGAATAATCCGTAAAGAAATACTGCACGCCATGTATCAGTTTCCCCTGGCTGCTCCCCGCAATCGGCTTGTAATGGATGGTCCTGAACGCCGTCCCCGGAAGGCGATAGCTGTCCAGTTCATCTTTAAGTGCATCAGCATCAATCCATTCCGCGGCAAAAGTCTCAAACGGCAATGTATATCCGATACCGATGTTCAGATACCCGTACAATTCCCCGGCAATACCGGCCGAAGGATAATTGACGGCGGACTGCGGATAAGGAATGTTCGGCGACGGCAGCACCCAAGGCAATCCGGTATCGCCATAAAGCATATCCCTGCTCCAGCCCTCCATCGGCACGACCGTCAACTTGCATTTCAGCGGCTCTTCGTTTCCACGCTGCCCGCAATTCAGTCCTTCCTCATTTATAAGAAGTGCCAGCTCCCCCACCGTCAATCCGTAAATATAAGGAATCTTGAATTCACTGACAAACGAGAAGAACCCGGGTTCCACGTTACAGCCTTCGATTTTCTCGCCGCCGAGAGGATTCGGCCTGTCCAATACGACTACTTCAATGCCTTTCTTCGCGCAGGCGCGCATCACCAGTCCCAATGTGCTGATGAATGTATATGAACGTGTCCCGACATCCTGGATATCATAAACCATGACATCGATTCCGTCAAGCATCTCCTGGGACGGCTCCCTGAATTGTCCATAAATGGAATGGACCTTCAGGCCGGTCCTGGTATCTCTGGTATCCGACACCTTATCTCCCGCATAAGCGTCTCCCCTCACCCCATGTTCCGGACCGAACAATGCCACAAGTTCCACGTTATCAGCATTGTAGAGAATGTCTATCGTTGAGCGGAGCTGGCTGTCCACGCCGCTGGGATTCGTCACGAGCCCGACTCTGCGCCCCTCGATTTCCCAGAAACCATGCTTTTCCAGCATTTCGATTCCGGTCATGACCTTGGGATTTCCGGCCATGGCGGAGACGCACGAAATGACAGCAAATGGAATCGCCAATATCTTATGTTTCAATGCATCCAGCATATCATCTAGTTTTCGATGGTCGCAATTTTTCCGGCAAACAGGATATCATTGTTCTCCGCATTGAAGATAGCGAAAACGAACGGCCTGTCCACATTCATAATGAATGGCCTCGGCTCAGGTCTGACGGAAGTGAGTCTCACGCCTACGGATGTAACTGCCGCAGCCTCGGAACCCTCTTCGTTGACCTCGATGAAACATTTCTGACGGACTTCATCCACAGCTACGCCAGCCTGCGTCATCGCACTAAAGTCAGCAGCGCCGGAAAATGCCTTGTGCACGCCCATCGACTGGAGCAAGCTGTTCATTATCAATGTTGTATTGACCTTGAACTTAGGCATTGACAATGCGACGGTCTGCATAGTCGCGGCTTCCATGAAACTCTTGAACCTGTCAGCATTCACGTAAGAAAGGAAATCCTTCATGTCCACGCCTTCCGCCGGCAAGCAGACAACCATGTTCCAATTCCCTGATTTATAAGGAAGTACCACAAACTTGCAGCCACTGATTTCTCCGCAGAGGAACGATTTCCTGATATGCATGAAGGCGGTATTCTGCACTGCTGAAGGGCTGTGGAACACCGCCTTGAATGTGGAATTCTTGTCGAACTTATATTGCCACGGGGCCTTGAAATACAGGGCATTGAGAAGGAACATCATCATATCGGAGCCGATGTTGTCGATGATTTCAGGAATCTTTCCGGAGGTCTTGTCAGAGCACCATTTGTTGATTTCCTTGACGGTAGCCGGCACGGAAAAGTTCCTTTCGGCAATTTCAGCGGAGTATGCGTTCTTCAAAAGGCTTGCATATCCCGGCAGGACAGGAAATCCGCTTCTGATCCATACCGAATTGGCGCTGGAGATGATGCATCCGTCACCACTTTCGAGGATATCGCCTGAGTATGAGGCATTTTTCAATGCGGAAACGAGCTCCGCCTTGGTATCGCCTGCTGCACCTTCGGCAAGCATTGACAATGCCATTCCTGCGCTGTAAGGTGACACGACGATGTTTTCAGCAGCATTGCCGCTTGCGGAAACGGATTCATTGAACAGAGACAGGCCGAAGGCTAGACGTCCGTCAGCATTGCCCCCGATGGTGGAGACGGCTTCGGGCGCGGTCGTGTTTTCGGCGACGGTATTGTCGGCTGCAGTTTTCCTCTGGGTTCCGCAGGAAACCACGGCAAGGGCCGCAAGGACAAACATCAATTTCTTCATAACTTATTGTCTTTTAACAATTTTACCATATTCAGGATCCACTTTCACCAGCGATGTCACGGCTACCGTAGCGAGGCAGCAGATTATCACCATCCAGAAGAACATCGTATAGCCGAGCCATTCCTGAATATAGCCGGCCACAGCCCCCGGAATCATCATGCTGAGCGCCATGAAGGCAGTGCAGATGGCATAATGCGAGGTCTTGAATTCTCCTTCGGCAAAGTACATCATAAACAACATATATGCCGTAAAACCGAAGCCGTACCCGAATTGCTCCACCGCAATGCACGTGCTGATAATCACCAGGTTATGAGGCATTGCCATACTCAAATATACGAAAGTGAAGCAAGGTAGGGTCATGCAGGCGGCCATCGGCCAGAGGGATTTCCTGAGGCCCCAACGGGATGCCGCCATGCCGCCGATGATGCCTCCGACGGTCAGCGCAAGGACGCCGATGGTTCCGTAGACAATGCCGACCAGGGAGGTGTGCAGTCCAAGTCCGCCTTCGCTGGCCGGGGAAAGCAGGAACGGATTTACCATCTTGAGCAGGAATGCTTCCGGCAATCTATAAAGCAGCATGAAGATTATCGCTATCCACACGCCGGGTTTACGGAAGAATGAGGCAAATGCCTTGGCGAATTCGCCGGCGGAACCGGAACCGTCCGTGCTCACGGCAGAATCTCCGGCAGGCCGTGGAAGGGCAAAGGAGTGATATATCGTCAAGATACTGAAAATGACCGCAGTAAGTCCTATCGTCAATGACCATGCAAGCGGGATGTTCCCGGTCTTTTCTTCCAGGACTCCGGCTACGACGACCAGAACTCCCTGTCCGAAAATCGAGGACAGACGGTAGAATGTGCTTCTTATGCCCACAAAGAATGACTGCTGACCGCTGTCAAGGGCGATCATATAGAAGCCGTCGGCGGCGATGTCGTGTGTAGCGGAGGCGAATGCTGCGAACACGAAGAGGAGCAACGTGAAGGTAAACAGCGACATAGGGACCTGCGTGGAGGTCTCCGGAGAAGGCAATGTCAGGGCGAGCAGCACGAAGGCAGCCGATACCAATGCCTGCATCATGACAATCCACCAGCGCTTGGTCCGGAATATGTCCACAAGCGGGCTCCAGAGCGGCTTGAGTGTCCATGGCAGATATAACAGGCTGGTAAACAGCGCCATTTCGCCATTCGGCACGCCCATTTTCGTAAACATTGTCACGGAAATGTTGTTAACTATGAAATACGGAATGCCTTCCGCGAAATACAATGTCGGAATCCACCACCAGGGCGATCTTCCTGTAACTTTGCCGGTCATGGAAATTATTGATTATTGGTTCTTCTGACAGAGCAGATGCTTCCCGGATAATAATGGGAAAGGATATCCCTGTACCTGTATCCTCTGGATGACATTACCGCCGCACCGATCTGACAAAGCCCTACGCCATGCCCCCAACCGGCGCCATGCAGTACGACAATGTCTTCTTCAAATGACGTTCCGGACGGCTGAATATCCACCACGAAGGCGGAGCTCTTCAGATGTGATGCAGACAGGAACTTTCTGATGACCAGTTCCTTACCGACAGTCATCGAAGATTTGGTCCCGCGTATTTCCAGAAGCGTGATCCTGCCGGAAGGTCCGCGTTTAAGAGGCTCAATGCTTTCCAGCATACCTATGTCATGTCCCGAGCGGGAGGCAATCAATTCCGAAAGTTCCTTACGTGTGTACCGTACTTCCCAGCGGAAAAAGTCCTTGGTCTCCAGATCATAGTCATTGAGCACCTGTGCGAGAATCTTGCCGTTTTCGGTATTGCAGAAAGCATCCGACGACTCTTCCATCTCGCCCATTATCCATTTGCGGGCATTGTCCTCCCGCGTCAAATCCGGAATCTTTTCCTCGGACGGCGTATCGGAAACGGCTGCAAGATACGGATAATCAATGTCTTCCCAGCATGAGCCGAATCTTTCCATCATACCGCCGCAGCACTTGGAGAAACGGGCATCGCAGATTTCCCCGTCATAGGTCAGGACTTCTCCCCATGTCTGGTCGACAGCCTTGCGGACATTGTCCCCTACTGCCACCGTAAGTCCCTGATATCTCTGGCAATGGTCGTCGGCGCAGACATCGAAAGCCTTGTGGTCATCCCTGCCGAACCATTTGACAAGATGATAATTGCCGTCCACGATGCGGTCTTCCTTGACGGATGACCCGGACGAATGGACATTGTCCCGTCTTTCCTGGATCCTGGCCATGAGCCATGAACGGGAAATCACGGCATGGGCTTTTAGAAATTCGAGCGAGGCTGTGGCCTTCATCTCGGAAGAGATGACGCTGAGCAGATAGTCCTCAACGCCTACCACATTGACAGCCACCACCTTACCATCATCTACAATGAATTTCAATGACCCTGCGAATTTCTGGACCTGACTTCTTTCCCAATGAAAACCGATGCCGATGGTCACGCCGTACAATATGAATGTAGGCTCGGCGAACATCGTGGACATGGTCTGCGCATCGAAAAACAGCTCATCGTACAATGTTCCGTTATAGGAAATCCGGCCGTTTTCATACACGACTTTCTGCCTGCCGGCGCCATCGGAAATTATCTCGAATCCGATTTCATTGCCGGACATTATGCCGACCTGGACAGTCTGCTGGCTGCGTGTCAGCTTCCAGATTATATTGCGTTCAACTTCTTCACTTACAGATACTTCCGAGAGCATTTCCTCCAGAAGTCCGGTATTCAGTTTTTCATAATCGTCCTCATGCGGCGCCACGAACAGTCCCGCCATGTCGGCACAGCCGGGGCTCATCGTCAGATGGTCCGGACCGTCGGAAAAATAGTGATGTGAACGATGCTTGCCACGTGCCATGAGGACAGCCCGATATTCGCCGAAGCGTCCATGCGATATGCCTGACACTTTCTGGGAAGGCCGCACCTTGTACCATGTCAGGAGATTGAACATCGGCTCGGTTTCGTCTTCCCGCTGCGGAAGGCAGTCCAGCAGCCTGTAGAACAGCTTCGCCATGGACTTGGACGTGCGCGCCGTAAGCACGAACACGCCTCTCGTAAATTTATGATAATAAAATAGTTCCGCATCCTGAACCGAAGTCAGCCAAGTAAGGTCTTCCCTACCTCCGTCCAGGTTCAGGTCAATGTCTCTTTCCAATGGCATGAGTCCGCGCGGACAGGCCTGGAAATGAAAATGGTCAGGGGCGGATGCACCGCATTTCGGCCCGTTGTAGAATATCGTGAAGTCCGGAAAATGTCTTGCCAGGTCGGTCATGTCAGGCATACGGTGCCATATCGACTGGGGGACATGGACATCCCTGGCTATCACCAGATGCTTCGGGAAAATCGGATAGGGATTCACCAGCATCTCATAGCGGCGCCCCTTTCGTCCTTCGAATGCCATAAAATGCTGCTCTTCAGGCCTGTTGGCACTGCAAAGGAAACATTTTCTGCTCTGTATGGAAGCCTTGTCCACCTTCGCTGCGGACGAACGTATGCGCTCCGGGTTATGCTGGACCGTGACTTCCAGACCGCCCACCATGAGTTTACGCGTCAATGCTTTTTTCATTGACCTGAAATTGGCGGCTGCCGCAGGCCAGACGGACAGCTGGTCGCGGACGAACTTGGAGATGTCGTTATCCATTGGCAGACAGGTTTTTATGATTCAGCGCAATCCTGGCTTCCACCTCCCAGGTGCGGATGCTGTCCTTGTAAAGATTGTTGGCATTGACCCTGGCGATGTCGAGTGCGGCGTCGGAATTTCCTTCCCAGCGGCGACAGCAATACAGCGGTTCATAGATGCGGCCTATATGGTATTCCCGGCTGATCCTCAGCCCCACGGCATAGTCCTCGCCATAGCTGACATTCGGGAAATTGATTTCGCGGAGCAACGGCACATAGAATGCGCGCGGCGCGCCCAAACCATTAATTCTCAATGCATTGTTCTTACCGTTATCTTCGGTCCATTCTTTATGGTCAATGATTCCCGGAGGAAGCGGTTTCATGTCGAAGTCGGTCATTTCATAGGCCCCGATGACCATCGCGCAGCCTTCCTTTTCGAAAACATCCACGATTTTCTGAATCGTCGTGGAGTCCTTGTAGACATCATCGCTGTCGAGCTGGACCGCATAAAGCCCGCACCTGCTGTCGTGCACCGCCAAGTTCCAGCAGCCGCCGATGCCAAGGTCCCCACGTTCCGGCGTCACGACAATGAGCCTGCTGTCGTCAATGCCCGCGAGAATTTCGGCCGTCCCGTCCGTAGAATGATTGTCTACGACAATGACATTGTAACCGAAGCTGCATTCCTGGGACAATGCACTTTTAACGGCATCCGCAATGGTCCTTACCCTGTTGAAAACCGGTATGATTACTGAGACAGACGGCATTTCATGCTGATGGTCAATATGTTTCGTTCCAGGCACCAGATATGCTCCCGCACGTTTGAGATAAGCGGTGCAGATTTTTTCCATCTCCACCTGCACTTCCCTGTTACGCGGGTTCACATAGTCGAACTGCTTTTCGCCTGACTTGCGAAGGTCGGTCTCCACCTCGGTATAGAGGTATTCGCCGATATGGACTTTCTTGGCCATGCGAAGACGCAGGTCATACATTGCCCCGAAGCTGTAGTCCACATCCATTTCCGCCACGGCTTTCCTGAATGAGTCGGCACGATATACCTGCACCGGCCCGAAATCGAAGTCGTCTCTCAAGGCTCCCTTCTGACATTCGATCACAGGGTGACGGCGGCGTTCCCCGTTTCCGTCCGTTGTCGTAACCAGCTCATAGTAATCAGAATACAGCATGTCGGCCATCGTATATTCCGCCACTTCCGCGAAGCGTTCAAGGGCGAGATAGCCCAAATCGCAAGGATATGGCTTGGTGTTGATGACAATGTAATCGTCGGCAAGGTCAGCAGCGGCCTTGCGCAAATCTGATGTCCTGAGTACAGGGCCGTCAGACAGGATTTTGAAAGTGGCCATCAGGTTATGTGTTTTACAGCAGGGCCTCCAGGGATTTTCTGATTTTCCTGAATTCGCCCTCGAAATTAGGCGTGAATACGGACTTGCCAAGGTTTTCCTCGATTTCATCCATTGACCAGTAGCGGCCTTCAGCCACCTCATCCAGGTCAGGATGAGGCGTGAAGTTTCCTACTGCCGCGAATATGTTTATGAGTTCCCTTTCCACATCGCTCTGGAAAATGTAGTTTCCGAGCCAGATAGGATTGTACTCAGTGAATTTCAGTTCTTCTCCGGATTCCCTGAACAATGCCTCGCTGACATATTCACCATAATCGATATGTCCGCCGACCGCCGTATCCCATCTGCCCGGAAGCAGGTCCTTTTTCATGGAGCGCTTCTGGAGATAGAGCTGGTCGTAGCGGTTGAGTATATGAAGGTGCACTACCGGGTGCAGAAGCATTGACCCGCCATGGCACCATGCGCGCGAAGCTTGCGCGTATACGATACCGTTTTCGTCTATCACGGGCAGCATTTCCGTTCCCGGAGCGGGCCTGTCGGCAGGCTTGTCGGCTGTAGGTTTGGGCAGCACGACCGCCGGAGAGGCCGGATAAACCAGATCGAACATGGTGCTACAGCGTAAATAGGATCATGAGCTGCGCCACGAGGACTCGCATGAACATTGTCAAAGGATATACGGTAGCGTAACTGATTGACGGATAGTTGGTACCGTATACTTCCTGGGAGAATGCGAGCACAGGAGGGTTTGTGGTTCCACCTGAGACGAGACCGCAGATCTGATAGAAGTTAAGCTTGAATACCAGTCTGGCGAGAAGTATGACGCAGGTTACAGGCATCAATGTAATCAAGGCACCGTAGAGAATCCACCAGTAACCGCCGTTCACGATGGAACTGATGAAGTTTTCGCCTGCTCCAAGTCCCACAGCCGCAAGGAAGAATGAGATGCCGATTTCACGGATCATCATATTGGCACTCAATGTGGTATATGTGGTGATTTTCAGCTTAGGACCGAAATATCCGAGGAGGATAGCAATGATGAGCGGACCGCCGGCAAGACCGAGCTTGATAGGCTGAGGAATGCCAGGGAACTTGATAGGAAGGCTGCCGAAGATGACACCGACCACGATACCGAAGAAGATAGGAATCAGGTTCGGATGGCTGAGGCTGGCTGCCTTGTTTCCAAAGAGTCCGGCTACCTTGTCCATCGCATCTTCAGGTCCCACGACCAGGAGGCTGTCTCCCACGTGGAGGTAGAGGTTAGGACTAGCTACGAGTTCCACGCCCGACCTGAATACACGGGTCACTGATACGCCATATATGGATCTGACATTCAAATCTTTAAGGCTGCGTCCCGTAATGGACGGCTTGGTAACGGTAATCTTCTTCGCAACGAGTTTGCTGTCCGGTTTGTCCCATTCCTTGAACGGCATGTCGATCTCGTCTCCGAAGAGAATCTTCACGAGGTCTTCCGCATCAGGAGAGGTGACAATCAGAAGTTTGTCGCCTTCTTTCAGGAGCATATCGGATGAAGGGACACATAGTTCGTCGTTACGCAGCACACGGGAAATGACGAAGCGGTCGCCGTTGTTTTTCGTCACATCGCCGATTGTCCTGCCGAAAATGGCTGGATTCTTTACCTCGTAAGTTGCACGTATGGCGCCGGTTCCGAGTTTGCCTTCATTGTCAAGGTCCTCTTTTTCCTTGTTCAGGTCGACATTGAAAATGGCCTTGAAAACCATCAGGAGGATGATTACGCCGAGCACACCGATAGGATAGGAAACCGCATAGGCCGATGCTATGGCTGAAGAAGCTTCAGCGGCCGCGTACGATGACGAGCCTTCCGCAATCATTGCATCCGAAAGTGTCTGCTGGGCAGCACCGAGGCCCGGGGTGTTGGTAACCGCACCGGACATGACACCGGTCATGGTCTGAAGGTCTTCGCCGGTAACCAGGTGTATGATGCAGGTAACGAGCACCGCAAGCAGCACGAGCGTAATTGCAAGCATGTTCATGGTCAATCCGCCTTTACGGAAGGAATGGAAGAATCCCGGACCGACCTGAAGTCCGATGCTGAATACGAACAGGATAAGGCCGAAGTCCTTCATGAATGCCAGGATATGCGGGTCGCCCCTGAGCCCGAAATGGCTGAGGAGAATGCCGATAAAGAGGATCCATGTGGAGCCGATGGAAATTCCCTTGAACTTGAATTTGCCCAGATAAAGGCCAAGGGCGATTACCACAGCAAAAAGAAGGATGGTATGCGCGATACCGGTTCCCAAGAATAAGTCTCTCATTTCTATAATCTTTTACATATTGATCTTAACACAGAACGCTGATTTTCCGTCAGCCTTCCCGTCAATGTACCAGGTTATCGTACCGTCTTCATTTTCCGTACGTACCTTTTCGAGGGTAATGACCTCGCCGGCGCGTGTCTCATGGATGAATGTCACCGTGACATCTTTCACCAGCCTTGTTTTAAGTTCGTCAAAATCAATGCAATCCATCGCCCAAACCACGTATCTGGCATTGTTCGTATGCCCGAGAAGGTCAATGTCGGAGAACTCCACCTTGTGTTCGCCGGCAATTTCCGGGGTCACGCCACGCGGCATCATCACCTTGTCAGCAGGCCTTTCGATGGCATTGTCCTTACAGACGGTATCCTCGGGGATCATTTCCATAACGTCGGCCGTGCGGCACATGGTCCTGTTGGCGACGTCGAGTATCACCCAGGAGCTGGTGGCCCGCACAAGGAGGTCGCCGCCGGCATTCTTCAGTTCGAAGTCCCTGAGGTAGAAAGGTCCGTAAGGTCCTTTGTGCCAGGTATATAGTTCAATGTTTTCGCGCCATTTGGGATGACGGATGAATTCATAGTGCATTCTCGACAGCACCCAGGCCTTGCCTTCCGTCTGGAGCGCGTCATAACCGAACCCGAGCGCCGTAGCTGCCTGATAGGCAATCTCCTGTGCCAGATCCATAAATGCTGCCGGTTTCATGTCCATATTCGAGTCCACGTCATAGCACGGGACCTCGCTGACCATGACATATTTCTTGTCTTTTGTATACTGTCCGCTCATATTTTTTTCATTTATCTTACAAAATTACAAATCTTGCCGGACTTTATCAAAAATCGCGTGGACCGCGCAAGCATTTCCAAAGTTACCCCATGACTGCCAGGCGCGGCGGGACGCGGGCACGCCCTGTTTTTGAGCGCATTGATTTTCAATGAGTTATAAAACACAGCGTGGAAACGCGGCCAAAAAAAGCCTGCATTTCCACGCCATCGTTTAAATGATACCTGATTATCAATTAGTTACAAAAACACCCGTGGCCGCGTCCCGACAGGCAGGAAGAGTATAGAAATTCATTTTTGAAAAACGAATTTAGCAGGTAAAATCATTTTTGGAAAAACGAAAAACCGGGACGTCAGTGGTGTGAAGTCCCGGCGATTATTTACATCAATGTTTCAGCAACATTGGATTATTTTATTACATATTCACTCAAGTCAGACTTGTCGACGGTGATGGTCCCGGCCTCGATTGCGGCCTTCTGAGCTGCAGTGACATAGATAGTCTTCATAGTACACTTCATTCCGTAATAGTCTTTAGCTTCTCTCCTTGCCTTCAATGATTCCAATGACGTACAGCCGGTGATATCCAGGGATGCGCACCTTTCATAACCATAGGCAATCATCCAGCTTGAGCATGTAATATCAATACTTTTAACCTTAGAGCCAGAGAATGTAAGAGACTTACTGTTAAGACCCGAATCATCTGGATTTCCGAGAGAGAACGACTCTACCGGGCTGTCTCCAAACTTAACTGTTTCAAGCATACTATACTCTTTAGCCAGCACTGTCTTAAGTTTCTTGCAACCTGAAAGATCGATCGTCCTGACAGTTTGAGACTTATCCAATGTCAATTCAGTAAGTTCAGGGAATCCATCGAGTCCGTCAATAATAGTAGCCTGCAAACCATAATAATACTCACCTGACAATGTCAATGACGTCGAAGTAAGACCGGCATCTACCACTTCACATTCTGTACTTTCACCGGAAGTGATAATCCAACCATGCTTGGAAAGTGCTTCACGCACCTTAGCATCGGTGATATTGCAAATGATAGGATTAGGATTCTGCTGCTTAATCGAAAACTGATGCATGACGATGCCGTTGGCATCTGCCTTATGGCAGTTCATCACAGTAACCCTGGAACCTTTAGCTTCAGGAGCGGAGAACACAAAAGTATAATCCGTAAGTCCGTCTGCAGCCTTTTCACCCGCAGTTTCAGACACTTTTTCAAGCCAGGTAGATTCAAATGTCAGGAAAGGAACCACATTCGCCCTCACGACAAGTTTGATATCACCGTATGCAGCGAGATCTTTCACGATATCAGGCGTCTCGCAAAGCATGGTATCCCTCTGTGCCTGTGTAACATTGACCTTGATATCACCACTGGATGCACCCTTGATTATGATATCTGAAGTACGGGCAGTAAATTCCTTGCTCCTTTTCACATTGAATCTCAAGGTAGTCAAGCCGAACGCATCAGACCTCTGATCAAAAGAAATCCAGTCCGCACCGCCATCACTATAATCATATTCAAATTTTTCAATGTTAGTCTTGAGTTTTATGACAACAGCATTTGCATCAGCCGACACATCCACTTTGTCTTCAGACTCCAGATTAATCACCTGACCGGCAGAGATTTTCACCTTGACCTGCTGAACCGCAGAACCCGCAAAAATCTTGAAAAACACTGAGTCAGTAACCATCGAAGATGATGGAGCAACTGTAAAAGTAACCTTTTCTCCGGATTTACCACCGGTCTTATCGGCAGTCACCCAATCAGAGATTCCGGACACCCGCCAATCTTCAGAACTGGTTACTGTCACATCAAATTGACCTCCCTCTGAATCACTAATGATTTCATTGGTGGAAAGCGAGACTGAACTTAAATCCAGGCTCTCCTTTCCTTCTTCACCACAGCTTGAAAGCATCAGAGCTGCAGAAGCGAGAATAACAATATATTTTTTCATCGTTTATCTAATTCTCTGTTAATATGGGTTGGTTTTAAGAGACGTTGTAGTAGGATAATAAAATTTCGGTTCTATCAATCTACATCCGTAAAGACCCTCGGAAAGGTTGCTGAGGTATCCGAACTGAGTTTTGCTTCCCTGGTTATTTGCAGCCCATGGAGCGAATACCATATAATAGCCATATTCACTTTCGGCTACATCCTTGGCCGTACTTACTGCAATAGCACCATATCTTGCCATTTCAGTAGACTGACCGGAGCAGTTTGCCTTGGTCATACCTGCCATAGGCCTGCCTTTACTACCATAGTTGGCAACAGCGATGTCAAGCCATGCACCTGCTTCGATTCCATCTATGTAATCTTCTCCTCCCATATATCCATACTGGAATGTGGTTACATATTTGTCAGGCATAGCTTTCTTGGTCTCAAACATAAGACGTGCACCAGCTACAGAAGATGACCTGGTAAACAACGGGTTACTGAGATCCGGATCTTTTGAATACTCATCATCGAAATTGACACCATCCAAATTATACGCATAGCACATAGCGGCTATCTTCTGGGCAAAATCTCTTGCTCCTATTTCTGAAAGCTGCGCAAGACCGGACTCGTCATGGTTTCCGAGAAGTCCGAGAAGGACCTTGATACCGCGTTTACGCAAAGGCTGGATAACTTCCTCATTGTGAGCGAGGATATACGAAACCTGAGGGTTTGTGTAGATGTAAACCTCACCTTTCTCTCTGTCATAGTTGATATTGGCAGCGAAAAGAACCATATAGTTCACAAGATAGCGACCATCCTCCATCTTCCACTGAAGAGCATTCAGCGGGTTGGTATCATTCACCTCAAAGAAGAAGAAAGTCTCTTTCTCGCCAGGTTTTCTATCCGTATTGCCCTCACCTGCAAGGTTTTTCACGAGATAAACGCAGTGAGATTCTTTCTTGGAAACAGAAACTCCGTCAGTCTTGACCTCTGCCTTGAGAGGAAGAAGATAAGTCTGGTCTTCCTCGAACTCATCAGTTCCAAGAGTCGGAATGATGAGATCAAGTGAATAAGAAGTCTTGTCGTCAGGTGCCATCACGATTTTGCCATCATGCTGAATCTGAACCTTATCGGCAGGATAAAGCTTGAATGAAGTACCATGCTCGGCATTGTAGGTGTCGAGATATTCCGCATCAAATGAGATGGTTACATCCACTCCTTGTTTAGGCACTCTCGAAAGTCTGAACTCTACAGCTGTAGAATAGTCTTTCTTGCGAAGCTCCACGATAGTGTTGGTCTTGCCGTTGTTGGCATCACGCACAGCACCTTTAAGCTCTTTTACATTGTCATACTGCGACTCGTCCAAAGTTCCGATCTGGATATCATCCGTGCAGGATGAAAGCATCACCCCTGAGCAGAGGACAGAAACCGCAAGCATATTAAAATATCTTTTCATCTTGTATTCAATTTAATGCTATTGTTTATGGAAGAGAAACCTTGGTCCAACCAGGATTGGAGTCCACCGTAAGGTCATTGCCGTTAACACTGTAATCCTTGATTGTATTGCCTGCGCCCTCATCAAATTTCCAGTAAGCCACGAGACCTTCAGATTCAGGATCGACTGTATAGAAATGGGCAGGAGCATTGATTTCTTCAGCGGTAAGAGTCTTGTTCCAGATTCTCACTTCAGAAATCTTACCGTCAAGATAACGGTCCGATGCATAAGAATATCCAATCCAGAAACAACGTGAACCATCACTCTCATTGGTATGAGCAGCTCCCAAGCTTATACTAGACTCGCCGCAATTACCTGAAAATTTCTGTACGCCATTGTAGTATACTTTCACCTCGCCATTGTCGAATGTAACAGCTACATGATACCATTTGTTGGTGTCGAACTGAAGATCGCTGCTGGTAAGATTCCGTGAGCATGCCACCTGGAGCTGGTTATCAGGAACACCTGAATCACCGACACGGAGAAGATAGTTACCCTCAATACCCATAATGGTGGAAATCTGACGTCCGAACTTATTGAAGTTCACCATGCACTCCATAGTGAAATTGGTCATATCGTCCACGATGCTGCCATCTTTCCATGAAGGGTAAGCCCTGTTCTCAGCAAGGTCCGCGACCACATTGATAAGAGCTGCGCCCTTGAACACATAATATACGACCGTCTTGGATTCAAGCACATCAATACCCTGTACATCAGTAAGTTTGACAGGCTGGACATATACAAGTTCACGATCCAGTTCCTCAAGACCATTGAAAGAAATCTCTACTTCAGGAGAAGCATTGGCTCCTTTGTTAATCTTCAAAGTAGACTCGGCAATCTCGCACTTCCCTTCCGGAAGAATGATTGCATCATCATTGTAATAAGACTGTTTGTATACAGACAACAGTTCAGGAGCTGCAACAAGTTTTGCCGTAATCTCACAATTTGCCTGAAGAGCAGTGCTCATGGAAAGCGTTCTGCTGACAGTCACGGTCGAGCCGGTCTGTTTTACCAGAATCTCATCGGCAGCGTTGGAAGCATTCAGATAGAGCTTGTTGTCGAAATGATGCTCATCCATCCGCTTGCTCTCCGTCTGGCAGCCGGCAAATGTCAATGCCGCAGCAAAAAGAATAAAGCTGTATTTCAATGTATTTTTCATCTTCAATGCTTAATTAAGTGGTGAAGGGTTCATTATCTCTATGGCCTTGCGGACATTCGGATAAACGAACTGAATATTAAAATAGTCATTCTGCACATTAGAGATGCAGATACCTGCCTTGGTCACGCCGGAAGTCTTCTGAGTCGTCCAGTAAGCCGCACCGGTTATAGCAGTAAGAACATTGCCATTGTCATCCTTGTCAAGGAAAGTACCCTTGGTATCACCCGGATCTGTCAATGAAACGGTGGTAACTCCCATCACAAATTTGTCAGCAGGGATGTTTCCGAAACGCATAGCCTGATTGACCAAATAAGAGAATGAATATACATTCAATTCTGACAATGCCGGTATGATGATGTAATCAGCGTTCTTAATCAGTGACATATCTTCGTTCAACAGATACTGAGGATTTCCCTCGTAGAAGAAAGAAGCGTCAGCATTGGATTTTCTCCACTCACGTATTCCTTCGAGGAAAGCCTCCTGTTCAGCAAGAAGCTCCGGCTGTTTGTCTTCCGGAACGCTGAGAGGGTTCTTTGTAGTGTAAGAAACATTGATACCGTCATAGCCATACTTTGCGAAAAGTCCAAGCTGTTCCGCTACGGCATTTTTCACAAAGTCGTTCTGGGTAGTCGGATTCTCCACAGGCTCTGAAGGAGTTTCTCCCTCGCCCTCTAAAGCAGTCGTCTCAGGATGAGCGGCATTCCATGCCTCAAGATAAGCCTTGTAAGAGGCAATGATACCGCTGCAGCTGATTTCATAAAGGACTTTCATGCCTTTTACCGCGCGGACTTCCTTCATTTCAGCCTGGATTTCAGAACTGAGATTGTCAGGATTCTGAAGAATCACATAGTCAATGCTGTCCGGAAGAGCATTGATATGCTCAGCCTGTCCGGCAGGAGAGGTTGCCTTGTTGTCGAACTTGGCAATCACGACCTTGTGGTCGCTGTTCCTGTAATCCCTCAGCGATTGTGTGTACTGCTCATAGAGTTCAGGAGCGTCAGCCTTGAGATCAGGATATTTAATATTGACGCTTTCCGTCTCGGTCCAGTCGGAGCATGATGCCATAAGGAGCACCACTGCGGAACCGAGGACAGCCTTAGCCAATTTATTATCTTTAATTGTCATCATTAAGGATTTTTAATGTTAGTTCTTGTAATAAGGGTTGTCAGGATTGCAGTCGAACCACAGGCGGGTGCTCATGTTATCCTCACCTTTGAGAAGATTGCTGACAGCATTATGATAGTTCTCAGCATTGGAGGTGGTCTCATTTGTAGGGTAAGCCATACGTCTTGCACCCTTGCGGGAATCTACCATACCGTTACTCTTGTTACCCTTGTCTGATACAGGAATGAGTGTAGGATAACCGGTCCTTCTCCAATCCGCCCACGCCTCGTTACCGAGTAGCCAGTTGGCAATCCATTTCTGGGTAATGATACGCTCCTGCTTCTGGGCTGTTGTAGCGTTTTCGTCCCAAGCGATGGTGATGGAAGAAAGTGTTTCAGCATAAGTGTTGGAACCTGAAGGATCGGTGTATGTACCAGGTACGCTGGAGTTATCAGCTATATACTGAGCTGCACTGCCAGCACCCCACTGCTCGAATGAAAGTGCAATGCCTTTCTCATAGAAATCCTTTGCAGAACCGCCCATATCATAACCGAACACGGCAACCGCCTCCGCCTCAAGGAATGCAACCTCGGCAGCATTCATCCAGCATACAGGGTCCGACACCTTGAGAGTGAAACCTGAGAACTGATGACCAATGGAAGCCTGGTTAGGGATAATGATACCTCTTCTCATTCCGCAATATTTTTCAGTGGTTCCCCACTCGTCCATTGTGAAATAAGACGCACGTCTAGGGTCATTGTAACCATTCATGTAGCAAATGATGTCGGCTGCGACGTGAGAGTCACCTGCTGCTGTGGTACAAGCCGTTCCATTGGTGTGAGTCTTCACCTTGTTGTATTCCACAGCGACCTTTATAGGGTTTCCGTCTGTTCCCCAAGAATCAAATCTGGCATTATCATCATTGGAAGTGAACACGCCTACATCATTCTTGACAGCAGATTCAGCCATCTGCTTGGAAAGCTCCGGAGCCGCATACGAAATTCGCATTGCAAGTCTGAGTTTCAGAGAGTTTGCGAGTTTGATCCATTTCTCGACATTACCGCCGTAGATGGCGTCCGCATCGGCCGCAAAGTTGTTTGTACGGTTAGGCATGAGAGCCTCTACTGCAGCATCAAGTTCCTTGAACATTGCCTTATAGACATCTTCCTGGGAATCGTAAGGTACCGTGAGACTTCCGTCCTGTCCGATCTGAGTGTAAGGAATCGGGCCGTAAGTATCCGTAACTCTGTGCATTGCAGCAACCTTGATAATATCACCGACCGCAAGGATTACAGGATCGTCAGTTACCTGATGAAGCTGTTTGTAGTTCGTGTAGATAACTGGAATGATCTTATCACTCTTCATGAATACATTGGTCCAGTTGTCTGTCGGGTTGTAATTGGAAATGGTATTGGCGAAGCCGGCATTGGCGTCAGCCATATATCCTCCTTGGGTACCGCCAAGAAGACACTCGGTGAACTGGGTAGTGTTAACATCCGGTGAAATGACGCCATTTGCGATTCCGGTAAGGGATGCGCGGATGATATATCCGTCTCTCTGCATCTCATCGTCAGAAACACCGTACGGGTTCTTGTTGATTTCTTCAAAGTTCGATGTGCAGGCAATTCCGCAAAGGGCCATGGCTGCCACCGAGAATACTTTATATATTTTCTTGTTCATTGTAGAAAGCCTCCTTTTAGAATTTGATTCTCACATTGAAGCCAAAGTTTCTGGTGTTTGGCATCATGAAATAGTCGAGACCTGAATAGAAGTTGCTTGTAGCGGAAGCCACTGTTTCCGGATCATACGGAGCTTTGTTGTAGATCATCCAGAGGTTACGTCCCACAACCTGCAAAGTAAGGTCGAAGAGTCCGCCGAGCATCTTCTTAGGGAATGTATAGCCGATAGAGGCCTCCTGAAGTCTGACGTTGGTAGCTGAGTATGTATAATACTGTGGGACAGCGTCTCCGGAGCCGATAGCCGTATACCATTTATTGGCATCAATGAGGTCAGAACCATTGATATAGACACCGCCGTTGTCACGTGCTGCAGCAGAAGCTTCAGATACGCCATAGTAATCGAGCATAGCCTGGGTCCTGGAATAAACCACTCCGCCGAGACGCGCCGTAAGCATGAAGCCGAAGTTGAAGTTCTGAACCTTGAAATCATTTCTCCAAGCCATATTCGCCTTAGGGAGTACGCTGCCCAGCTTGATGTAGCTGTCGAGATCCTTGATCACTTCAGTCGCCACGTTGCCTTCTGCATTGACATAAATCTTGCCGTTGCTGTCTCTTACGAAGTCCTGGCGAGAGTAAAGGTCGCCGAGGGAACCGCCTTCCTTGAGGATGAATCTGGCATTGCCGAGGCCGCCGACTTCCATTGCGGAGATATTGAGAGGCTCGCCGGTAACAGGGTTCATGACATCCTTCACGAGGGAGACGATCTTGTTCTTGTTGGTAGAGAAGGTATAGCTGCTGTTCCATCCGAAAATTCCCCAGGTCTTGTCGAATCCGAGCGAAAGCTCAACTCCCTGGTTCTGAACGTCTCCGGACTGGATTGGAATCTCAGAGTAACCGGAACCGGTAGAAATTTCAGGATAGATGGTCTGGTTCTTCGTATGCGTGTTGTAGTAAGAAGCATCGAGGCTGAACCAATTCAGGAAACGTGCGGTAATACCGACCTCCCAAGAGTTCGTTCTCTCCGGTTTGAGGTTCTCTACAGGGTAAGCTGTCTGAGTATTCCATGAATTTCCCTTGTCTGGCCATTCGTGCATAGGGTTTGCAATCCATCTTCCGAAAGGAACGCCTACAGAAGCCCATGAAGAGCGTACTTTCAAGTATTCCAGCTGCTTAGGCATGTTCGGGATAATCTCGGAAAGCACTACAGAAGCACCGACTGAAGGGTAGAAGAAACCTTTCTGGTTCGAACGTGGACCTGCAAGCTGTGAAGGCCAGTCGTTACGACCGGTAAGGGTAAGGTAATATGCATTCTTGAATCCGATTTCAGCAGAAGCGTACACAGCCTGTGTCTGCTCTCTCCAGCCGGCCTGTTTCTTTACAGACTTGGACTGGCTGATAGCGAATACATTGAACACGTTAGGGATATTCTTGGACTCTGATGGGTCCACTTCGCCGTCAGCGATAGGTCCACGGAGCGAGAATGCGTCTGAACGCATGTCCGAAATGGATGCACCGACATTGGCATGAATGCTCCAGTTGTTCCAGGTCTTGTTGATGTCGAGAAGGACGTCAGCATAGAACTGCTTGTCCTGAGACTCTTCCTGACCATAAAGTCCGTTGTGAGAATACTCGGTAAGCTGAGTGTTGGTAGTAGCGTAGAACTTCTCAATGAACTTGTTTTCAGAGTTGTCCACTTTCACGCGTCCGGACAATGTCATCCAGTCGGTGATATCGTAATAGAGTCCCGCGCTGAGGTTATATCTGTTCTTCTTGTTCTGGCGAAGGTTGCGATAGTTGATCCAGTAAGGATTCTGCATGGTCATGCCTGCATCGCCGACCGGCCAGTACTGTGAGTAAATCTTACGTGAAGAATCCCATCTTTCGAACATCGACACATCATTCCAGTCGTTTCCGCGAGGGAAGATATAAGCACCCACGACAGGGTTGTTGTATGTACCCTGGTTCGTGAGGTTCCTGTCATTCTGCATGATATAGCCTACTGCCACATCAAGAGTCATTTTGTCGTTCAGGAACTTGGTAGTGTTGCGGAAGTTGAAGTTGTATCTGTTATATCCGTTGTTCGGAACGATACCCTTCGAATTCACGGCAGCAGCAGAAAGATATGTCTGGTTCTTGCTGTTTCCTGTTGAGAATGAGACGCTTTCCGTTCCAGTGACACCGGTCTGGAAATAATCGCTGCGTGGATTGTATCCCATATAATTGGATGTATTCAACTTGTTTCCCCAGCTGCGTACAATAGAGCCCTCTGAAGAATTGAGGTCACCTGTTCCGTATCTGTTCTGGAATGAAGGCAAGATGAACGGATTGAAAATCTCGGTATTGCTGGTGATTGTGAGAGACGTCTTGCCTTCAACACCTTTCTTGGTGGTAACTACGATGGCTCCATTGGCAGCGGAAGAACCATAAAGAGCGGCAGCTGCTGCACCGGTAAGCACCGTCATTGACTCGATATCCTCAGGGTTGATGTCAGCGATAGGATCGGTCGCTCCCTTGGAGTCGAAACCTGTACCGGCATCCTTTGCAGAGGTGTACATTGGGACACCGTCGATGACGTAAAGTGCATTGGAAGACTTGCTTATGGATTTCTCTCCACGCATCACCACCTTGGATGCGCCACCGACTCCAGAAGAAGAAGAGTTGATGACCAAGCCGGCAACCTTACCATTGAGAGAATTGACGAAGTTCGCGTCTTTGTTGGCGAGAAGTTCGTCAGAATCCACCTTCTGGACATTGTAGCTCAATGCTTTCTCCGAACGCTTGATACCGAGAGCGGTAACTACGGTGCCTTCGAGAAGCTGGGCGTCATCCTGCATCGTAACATTGAATACCCTTCTTGTTCCGAGAGGAAGTTCGACGGTTGTGTAACCGAGACAAACGAACTGCAATGTCTTCGCGCCGGACATATTGTCATTGTCCAGTTCAAATGCGAACTTACCGTCTACATCCGTGCTGGCACCATTGGTGGTACCTTTGACAAGGATAGCAGCTCCTATAAGCGGCGCACCTGAAGCGTCGGTAACCACACCAGAAACTCTGCGGCCTGCTGCAGTATCGTCTTTCTTGGTGGAAATATAAATGTTCACACCATCAATTTTCCACGAAACCGGCTTCGCGGCAAAAATCTTGTCCAAAGTAGCCGAGATGGTCGCTTTGGTGACATTCACATCGACAATCATATTGACATCGACGCCGTCATTAAGGAACAGGTACTGAGACTGATTTTCAATGGCATCCATCACTTTTCCAAGAGGAGCATTCTCCATCTTCAAAGTGATTTCACCCGCATTCTGTGCGAATGCGCTTGTCATAGCGCAGACTGCCAGAATCACAGCCAATGAAAAACGTTTCAATGTTTGTGTAAAAAGAAACTTGTTCATTGATTATGTTTTTGATTATTAGTGAAATGATAAATTAAAATATTGTAATACTATTAGAATTTCTGTCGTGCTTCCAGTTGAAATCAGAAGCGCGCGAAAGCATTTCAAGAGCGTGGTCGATACCATCAGACACGCGCACCTTTCCTCTGGAGTATCTGATTTCAGGCATATCGCTTCTTTCGATAACAATCTTGACGTTATAAACATTTTCAAATCGTCTCATCAACTGTTCGAAAGGAAGATCCGTCAAGTTTACGAGACCATCGCGCCAGCATATTACTGATGATGAATCCTCAATGCTTGCAACGACAAGCCGGCCATTCATCATACTTACAGACTGATCAGGTTTAAGGATGACACTATCGTTTTCGTCAAATTTATTGATAACTTTTACTAAACCTCGGATAAGGGATGTTTGAAACGAACCGTTGTTTTCATCAGCAAGCACATCGAATTTAGTTCCCAGCACGCAGACATCGGAAGCAAATGTGCTGACAGTAAACGGTCTCTTCTCATCGTGGGTCACATCGAAAAGGACTTCTCCGCTGAGGAGTCTCACATTTCTGGTTTTTCCTCCAAACACTGACGGATATTCGATTCTGGTCTCGGAGTTGAGCCACATCTTGGTACCATCTTCTAGTGTGAGTTCCATGGTCTTACCGGCAGGAACATATACTGACTCTGTCTTTTCTGCCATCATATCCATAGTATTATTACGCACAAGCATAGCCGTACCTGCAATCATAAAAGCAACTACAGCCGCAGCAGCGACGTAACGGACAACGCGTTTCAATACAGAAGGGCGCTTTACCAAGATTTCCTGTTTCTTTTCCGCATGGATGGTCATACCTTCGAAAATGAAGTGCGCATCCTTGTATTTCTTCGCATGACTTCCATCCGGATCATTTGCAAGCCATTCACGCACAGCGCGTTCCTCTTCCGGAGAAACGTGACATTCAAGATATTTCAGAAGTAACGATGTATCCATTGTTCAAGTGTCATTTACGTATGCAAAACCTTTTAATTTTATCCGCATACATCATAATGACACAATTATTCAACATCCGGACCCCCGAAAAGTGCTTTTTTTAACGAAAAGATATATATTTGCCAAAATTGAAGACTCGACGATGCCTACAACGGATATGACTCCATCTGAATTCGGAAGACTGTTCATTACCCGCAGGGACAGTTTCATAAAGATAGCCAGATCCTACGTCAGGGACCAGGCTATCGCAGAGGACATCGTATCAGAGTGCTTCACCTTGTTCTGGGACAAGCACGAGAGCATTGATTTGAAAGCCAGCCCTGAGGCATATATAATGAAGTCGGTGAAGAACCGGTGCCTGAACTATCTTCGTGACAACGCCAAGATTATGCATTCCGAGGGCTCCATCGATCCGGAAGTCAACCTGCGGATAAAATCCATGCTTTCCGAGATTTCAGTGCTGGAAAGCAGCGACATGGGTGAGATTTTCAGTTCCGAGGTGGAGGGCATTTTCCGGAAATTCCTGGCTGATATGTCAGAATTGTCCCGCAACATATTTATTTCCAGCCGCTTCGAAGATCTTACATACGAGGAGATTGCCGCAAAGTACGGAATATCGCCACGCAAAGTCAAGCGTGAGATTCAGAAGTCTCTGGAGATTCTCCGTGTTTCCCTGAAAGACTACCTTCCTCTGATTCTTGCGATTACCATATTGCAGTCGACCGAAATGAATCAGCAGCACGATAACCTCGACAGCATTGTCAATGAGATTATTTTGCATTCCATGAAATAGAAAAGACGGACAGAATCACTTCTGACCGCCTTTCGGAAATAGTGTATTATATTGATATAAAAAAATTGCTGCTAGACATACAGGAAGCGTTTGATGCTGCCCTTCGGGGTCTTCGCGAACGGTTCATAGTGAATCTCGTAGGAAGATACTGCCGAATATGCCGGGACTATCTTGTTGAGCGCGGCTATGTTGGCATCCATGATCTGCGTCAGGCTGGCGGCATCGGTGCCGGCTTCTCCGAGTTCATTCTGATCAGGCACTACAAGCGCGACCAACTTCTCGTTTCTGCTGACTATCAATGACTCTGCCACGAAAGGCATGTTGTTCAGAACCACCTCGATTTCCTCAGGATAGATATTCTGGCCATTAGACGAGAGAAGCATGCTCTTGCACCTGCCGACGAGGAAGATGGTGCCGTCCTTGTCAATGGTGCCGAGGTCTCCGGTGTGGAACCAGCCATCCTCCGTAAATGCTGCCTTGGTCGCCTCCTCATTCTTGTAATATCCTGTGAAAACCACATCGCCCTTCACGAGAAGTTCACCAGCAACATTCTGTGAATCAACGGAATCAATGCGGACTTCAATATGCTCGCGAGTATATTCTCCCACAGACTTCAATTTATAAGTATCAGGTTTTCCGACACTTATGAGCGGGGCGCATTCAGTCATGCCATATCCGGTAGCGAAAGGAGTTTTCAGTTTCACCGCCAGAAGCTGTTCTATCTTGTCAGGAATCGCGGCACCGCCGGTTACGAATTCCTCGATTCCGCCGCCCATTCCTTCCATGAAAATGGTCCGGAGTGCAGCGCAGAAATCAGGATTCTGCTCATAGTTCTCAAGTTTCGCCTTTCCAGACTTGGTATTCATGAACTCGCCTATCGTCTCATCGATCATCTTGCGGAGAATCAGCGGTACGGCGAAGAACACCTTAGGACGGAATTCCCTCAATGCCGGTCTCAAATTGGATGGTACCGGCGGCACAAAGAGCACTACCAGATGCATTCCCAGGCACAACGGCGCTATGGCATCGAAAGTAAGTCCGAAAATATGCGCATACGGGAGCACGCTGACATAGTTGTCGCCTTCATGATAAGGGCAATGCGTCGGTATCATATCCACATTTGCACTGAAGTTGCGCACGGTGAGCATGACGCCCTTCGGGAATCCCGTAGAACCCGACGTATACATGATTGCGCAGAGATCATCCATCGGGCGGTCCATATAATGCACGTCAGCCGGCACCATGCCCATCGGATGTTTCTGGACGAACAGCTGGTCGCGCTGTGCATAAATCGTCGCGAAATTTCCGCGCGAGTCCAGCAGTTCCCCAGACTTGAGGTCAATGACTCCGAGGAGTTTAGGCATGGCCGCAAAGTCCATGTCCTTGTACATTGACTTCTCCGTAAAAAGCAGACGGCTGTCGGAATGGTCCACGAGCGCCTGAGCGTCCCTTGCCGTGTAACCGTTGAAAAGTTCCACTGCGACATACCCCCCGGATACCGCCGCCATGAATGTCTTGATCCAGTTCGCACTGCTTCTGGCATTGATGGCAATCTTGTCTCCCGGCTTCAGTCCGGCTGCTTCGAAATAAATATGAATGGCTTCTATGTCCGCTGCTACTTGTCCGTACGTTTCGCTTGATGAACGATACTCGTCCAATGCCGGCTTATCCCAGCATCTGCGTACCGTATTCTCAAATGTCTTGATAAAATATTTCATGTCTATTTGTCAAATTCTGAATTTCCAACCGATGCAAATATAGACATGCGAAACGAAAAATGTACGTTTTCATACATTGCGTAGCCCAACAAAGCGAACAACAGGCAACGCAATGTCACTTCTGTGACACTTTCGATAAATAATAGCTGTAACACAGGGCGGGAAGGGTAAAGCCTATGTATTACACATAGACTCTATGCCATAACCTTTACACATCGCAGGAGGCATGCACAGGCGTGGCGCACAAGTCTCTGTATCATAATGGTTTAGCTATTTTCAGAGTTATAGTTTCGCCAACTCTGAAAACACTGAAATATTTAACTGTCAATCATTTACACGCCACACCGGATGTGTCGTGAACCACGTGATTATTGCAGGAATCGCACATATAAATCCAAGACCTCGGGCATTGTCAATAATTTATCTTCAGAAAAAGGCACTACAGCTGACAATCGGAAAAGCATGACCTATGTTTTAGACAAAGATGCAACTTCTCCGGACCGATATAATTATAATATTGAAACAACAGAAAAAGAAGGTGTATGGATTCCTGCACACGCGGCCAGATATTTCTGCGAGTTCTACTTGCTCCAAGACACTTATAGAAGGTGCGGGTTACCTCTCAACCCATCAAGAAAAGAAAATGCAAGCATTGATTTCAATGAGAAGGACACACCTTATGCATTTGAGAACCGCTTGATGATTATGATCAATGGTCAAGAGCAACGTCTCGTCAATTACTTCTACATCAATAACATAACAAAACCTTCACGAATCAGAGGCGATTGAACAAGGCTACATACGTGATTGCTTTGGACATCCGACAGAAGAAAAATTCAAGCGCTGTAAATATCAGGCATCCAACCGTTTCTATATCAATTATGAATATGGAGGAAAACTATCTGCCGATTCAAATGATCGCACAAACAATTCGAATTCCGAAAGTAAGAAAAGGAACACAAAGAGCAAAACAACTAGGATTTTTAGAGATGGCATTTACGGCGAATAATATTGAAAAGAATACTGGCGCGATTCTGCATAATTGACAAATCTCGCAGAATCTACGTGACAACAAACGCCGCGGCAGGGGTGAGGCCTATGGAGGCATGGTCGCTCATGACCATGTGAATGGGTGGCAGGCGATAGCCTGACGGGATGAGTTGAGCGAACCTCAACAGGTTCCACCGACCCGCCACTGCTATAGTATCAAAATACCATGGTAACGTGCGCAATAAAACGTTTTTCACGCACGTCATTCCCGAAAACTATGCCATCGTGAGTAAATCAGCCGTTTTTACGCACGTCGGAAGTCGACCCGACCCATTCTCGCTCCATTATCCAGGAAGCCTAGCGGCATGGGGAATGTCGTTGAATAGAGACGTTCAACAGGTTAGAGAATGATACAAAAAAAAGAGAAACCCATCTGGATTTCTCAATATAAGTCGGGATGATGCGACTCGAACGCACGACCCCTACGTCCCGAACGTAGTGCGCTAGCCAACTGCGCTACATCCCGCAAAGATTCGGGTTACTGTACCTTAGGCGAGCTTGTTAATGTAAACAGCGATTCCGCTCTTCAGATTGGCAGCCTTGTTCTTGTGTATAATGCCAACTTTAGCAAGTTTGTCGATCATTGCATAAACCTTAGGTGCGTTCGCCTCAGCTGCGCCCTTGTCGGTCGTGTTTCTAATCGCACGGATAGCATTCCTCGTGGTTTTTGCATAATACTTATTATGCAATCTGTGCCTTTCGCTCTGGCGAATGCACTTTTCTGCAGATGCGTTATTTGCCATTGTTTTTATTTTTTAATATTTAGTAGTGGGTAGGAGAATCGAACTCCTATTGCGAGAATGAAAATCTCGAGTACTAACCGTTATACGAACCCACCAGACTTACCCCGTCATCTCGATATGAAATTTTGAGGGATTGCAAAGGTATGTATTATTTTTAATACCTCAAAATATTTTTATCAATTTCCCTAAAAATTTTCACATGAGGAGGTGTTCCTAGTTCTCCTTCTTCTCAACAGGAACATTGCCGCCCGCCCATTCGAAAGAATACAGGATAGCCTCTACCTGCCTGAGATATTGACGTTTATCATACTTCGGAGCATATACGAAACCGTCCAGAACGATGATATCCTTGCCGTCACGGCTGTAGAACGAATGCGAGACGAACGGACCTCCCATATAATCGCCGTAGACCTCCCACAATCCCCTGGTCTCCGCAAACTGTCTCCCGCGGAAACGGATGAACTTCACCTCAGGAGTAGCTACCTCATTGGTAATCATGTAGGTATTGTCGAACATTCCCGGAACATTCTCCTTCAGGAACTGATTCCTGTGGGCAATGATGTTCTGCTCGGTAAAGTTTTCCTTGTCAGAAGCAGGATACTTATATACGAAGACGCCCTGCGTCGTATATTGCTTGTCATCGGATATCCAGATGAAATCATCCGTCTTCTTCCTGATTCTGTACCCCATAGGGAAATTCGGCGAACCGCCCGTCATCTCCTGCACTACAGGAGCGATGTTCGGCGCCTCATACCTCTTGGCATTGACAATGATGCGGTCACGCTCGGCCTGCTCGATGGCATTGACGATCCTCTCGCCGTTTTCCTTGAGAAGAGTGGCGGCAGAGTCGCTGGACGGCGCGGAAATCTGGATCACGCACTGAGGGTAGGCCCAGACGTCATGCCTGTAGATAACCCCGCTCTTGCGCACATCCTGCGATACATTATATATGACAATGTTCCTGTGAATCTTGAACAGGTCGGCGAATCCCGTCGTCGGGACATTGACGATGGAAAACAGCGATTCCCTCTGAGGCAGGAAAGGATAGTCCGCCGCGAGAAGGTCCCTGGTAGCGCTGCCGAGATTGCCGTCCCAGTCACTTCTGTCCATTACGGCAATGACTTCCCCGGCCTTGCCGCTCACATTGGGAAGCAGCGGCTTGTCGGAACGACTTCCGCACGAAACCGTCATCATGACAGCACCAAAAAGAGCTACAGCCCTGATAATCAAATGTTCAGCTTTCATATCCCAAAATATAATTACATTAAACAATCAGTTCATTCACAGCAGACGTCCAATGTCATTGCCGAACGCAAGCACCATTATAAGCAAAAGAATGAACATTCCCAAAATCTGCGCGGCTATCATGAATTTGTCGCTCGGCTTCTTCCCGCTCACCATCTCATAGATGAGGAACAGGAGATGTCCGCCGTCCAGGCCAGGAATCGGAATCAGGTTCATCACGCCCAGCATAATCGACAGCAGCGCCAGCAAGTTCATGAATATCAGCCAATTCCATTGCGACGGGAATACCTGCCCTATGGCAATGAAGCTGCCCACGGACTTGTATGCCCCGGTACTCGGCGTCGCCACAAGCTTGAGGTCACGCACATAGCCTGCGACCATATTCCACGTGTACTTCACCCCGGCTGGAATTGCCTGCGCCAATGTATATGTCCGTTTCTGCATTCCCGGGACCTGCAGGACGACCCCCAGCTTGCCCGTCGTATCCACCTGCAGAGGCATTGACAATGTATCATTGCCCCTGAGGATTTCGGTCTCGATGCTTCGCCCGGCGCATCCGGCCAGCACCTTCCACGCATCCTGCACGTACCCGATATCAGTCGAGTCGATTTTTATGACAATGTCGCCGTGCCTGAGTCCCGAACCGGCATTGACCGAACCGGCCGCCACCGAATCCACTGCGAAAGGAATGGCAACGCTGAACATTCCCGGAGACTGGAGCACCTCCCCTATCATGCTGTGGTCAATGTAGATGAGCACGGTGTCCTGTCCACGGAGCACCGTCGCCGTCTTCACGGAACGGCGCGCAAGATCAGCCTGCAGCATGGTGAAATCTTCCGGTTCGTAATCGTCGAATTTCAGGATCTTGTCACCTGTACGGAAGCCCATCTCGTATGCAAGGTCATTGACATAAATGCGGTTCTCCTTATTGCTGAGATAATCATTGCCCCATATCGAAAGCATTGATATATAGATGATTATGGCAAAGATAAAGTTAAACAGCACGCCGCCGACCATCACCAGCGCGCGCTGCCATGCCGGCTTGGAGCGGAACTCCCACGGCTTCGGGTCATGCCTGAGCATTTCCGTGTCCATGGACTCGTCGATCATGCCGTTTATCTTGCAATACCCGCCGACAGGAAGCCATCCGATACCGTATTCAGTATCAATGTCTTTCATCTTGGGAAAGAGCCGCGTAAACCATTTGGTCTCCTTCGTGCTGAAGAGTTTCACGTCCCCCGCATCGAAGAAAAGGAAAAATTTGTCGACCTTGATGCCGAAAAGGCGGGCAAAGACAAAATGCCCGAGTTCATGTATGACAATCAGTACCGAAAGGGCAATGATTACCTGAAATATTTTTATTAAAATTACCATGCTATTTGCCATGTACATTGCAGAGTTCCGCGGCCTTTCTATAGACCTCGTCATTCATGCTGATAAGTTCATCGATTCCCGGTGCGCTGACAAATTCCACGCCAGCCATGCAGGAAGATATGATATCCGGAATGTCATAGAAGCGGATTCTGTCTTGAAGAAACGCAGCTACGGCAGCTTCATTGGCCGCATTCATCGCACAAGGGATATTGCCGCCGCGTCCTATCGCCTCGAACGCAAGCGCGAGACACGGGAACTTGTCCATGTCCGGTTTTTCGAACGTCAGGCTGCCGAGCTCAGCGAAATCCAGCTTCTTGTTATCCAGCGTAAGCCTCTCCGGAAAGCTCAACGCATACTGTATCGGCTCCCTCATGTCAGGGTGCCCCATCTGCGCAATTACCGCTCCGTCAGCGAATTCCACCATTGAATGAATGATGGACTGAGGGTGCACGACAATGTTTATCTTCTCCGGCTCCGTATCGAAAAGCCATTTCGCCTCTATCATCTCGAAGCCCTTGTTCATCATCGTCGCGGAATCTATCGTAATTTTCGCGCCCATCTTCCACTGGGGATGTTTCAATGCCTCCTTGCGTGTCACCGCAGCGATTTCTTCTTTCGTCCAGGAACGGAAAGGACCGCCGGAAGCCGTAAGATGGATGCGGGTCAACGGATTCCCGGCCGCGCCCATAAGGCATTGGAATATAGCGGAATGCTCCGAATCCACCGGCAATATCGGCGCATTGTGCTTCTTCGCCAGCGCCATCACTACCGAACCGCCGGCCACGAGCGTCTCCTTGTTCGCCAGGGCAATGATTTTCCCCGCCTCAATCGCCGACACCGTAGGACGCAGCCCGCTGAAACCGACAAGGGCGGTCAGGACAATGTCAATGTCTTCGGACCTGACCAGGGCACAGACGGAGTCCATCCCCGTAAACACCTTGATGTCATGAGGTTGCAGCGCATCCGCAACTTCCTGGTATTTGGATTCATTGCAAATGACTACATTGGCCGGCATGAATTCCAGCGCCTGCCGGATAAGCAGTTCGGAGCTGTTGTTGGCAGTGAGCAGTTCCACTTCGAACCTGTCCTTGTGCTGCCTTACCACGTCCAGAGCCTGACGGCCTATCGAGCCGGTCGAGCCTAATATTGCAATATGTCTTTTGTCAGTCATCAGAATTTAATGTATTTGACAGGATCCACCGCTTCTCCCTTGTACCATAGTTCGAAATGAAGATGGTCGCCTGTAGTTACCGCGCCGGTATTGCCCACCAGAGCTATCGGAGAGCCGGCAGAAACCTTGTCACCGGTCTTCTTCAAGAGTTTCTGGTTATGTTTGTATATGGAGACAATGTTGTTCGCATGTTGTATCTGTATCGTGTACCCCGATTCGTCACTCCAGCCTGCCCCGATCACCGTGCCGTCAAGCACCGACATCACCACCGAATTCGCAGGAGCGGTTATGTCAATGTAAGGGTGCAGCAGCGGGTCATATTCCTGAGAGACAACACCTTTCAGCGGAGTAAAGAAGTGCACTCCTTCTATAGGAAGCCTGCGGTCACCGGCATTGTTCAGTCCGAATTGTTCCTCCTTGCGGACGTTTTCGCGCAGAAGCGAGTCTTTCGCGTCCAGCTCCTTGGCGGAAATCTTCTCGGCTGCGGCATTGCGCGAGGCCATGCTGATGATGCTGTCAATCGCCACAGGGTCAGCACCTTCCATCACTTTCTTGAGGTTATCAGTGTAGAACATCCATGTGTAGATGACGTTCTGGAGGGAGTCTATTTTCAACGCATTGTTGATGGCGGCGCGTTTGGTGTGGGCGTCCGGATAGCCCGGAATGAATGTCCTTATAGGCGTAAATGCAATCACGGAATAGCAGACGGCGATAATCACGCTTATTACGGAAATGACAGTCAGGAACAGCGAAGTCCTGCTGAACCTCATGACCCAGAGCTGTTTATGGGTCATGTCATCCACAATCGATATTCTGAAATTCTTCGTCTTCGGGCCTTTCGGCTGTTTATGAGAAGTCATGATGCGATAGCCGTTTGAAATATTATTTCTACCTTTGCAGGGTTATGGACAGAATCATTGGAATAGATTATGGCAGAAAGAGAATCGGCATAGCCGTGAGCGACCCTCTGCGCATATTTGCTTCTCCGCTGGAAACCGTACAAAGTGCAAAGATAATAGAATATCTTAAAAGTTATTCCGCCGGAGAGCGCATTGTAAGGTTCGTGGTGGGATATCCCATCAACATGAACGGCAAGCCGTCCGAGGCTGCGGCAGATGTGGACATCTTCCTGAAACAGCTCGCGAAGGCTTTCCCGGATGTGCCTGTCACACTGGAAGATGAGCGTTTCACGTCAGTGCTGGCACACAGGGCGATGATAGATGGCGGGATGAAGGCTTCTGACCGTCGGGACAAGGCTTCCGTGGACAAGATAAGCGCCGCCATCATTCTCCAGGGCTATCTGGACCGCACAGGTGATGCTGCGGGAGGTGGCACAGGTTTTGCGGCATTGTCCGCGCCCATGCCGGAGACATTGTCAAGGAACGTTTCCAAGAAATCAGGGCGTAGAAAATAAATTGAAAATCAATACATTAAATAAATGATACAACCTATATATCTATATGGTTCCGAAGTTCTCAGGGCCAAGGCTGAAGAAGTGGATCTGACGGACAAGGAAGGAATCGCCACGCTTATTCAGGATCTTAAAGACACATTGAAACATTCTGACGGATGCGGACTTGCAGCGCCGCAGATAGGCGTGAGCAAGAGGGCATTGATCGTGGACGGCACCGGCATGACGGACGTTTACGATTACTTGAAGGATTTCAAGCGCACGATGCTGAATCCGGTGGTCCTGGAGGAGAGCGAGAAGGAGGTCGATTATTCTGAGGGCTGCCTGAGCATTCCGGGAATTTATTGTGAGGTGCGCAGACCGGCTGCGATTACGGTGGAGTACTACGACGAGAACGGCGAAAAGGTGACGGAGAAGTTCGACAAGTTCGCCTGCCGCATGGTGCAGCACGAGATGTCGCACCTGGACGGCAACCTGTTCGTGGACAACGTGGCGCCGATAAGGAAGAAGATGATTGCCAAGAAGTTGCAGAACATTTCCAGAGGCAAGGTTTCGACACATTACAACACTAAAATAAAGTAAACATGGGAGCTTTTCACGCTTATGACATTCGCGGAGTCTACAATGTGGATTTCGACAAGAACACTGCCTATAAGGTAGGCTACTTTCTGCCAGAATTGCTCAAGACAGACAAGGTTCTGGTAGGAAGGGATTGCAGAGTCTCTTCGGACGAGATACATGATTATCTTCTCAAGGGTATAACTGATGCAGGTGCAGATGTTTATGACATCGGCCTCAGTACCACGCCGATGGTATATTTCGGTACTGCCAAGTATGGATTCCATGCGTCTGTCCAGATTACAGCTTCGCACAACCCTAAGGAGTACAACGGACTGAAGGTTTCATGCGAGAATGCCCTGCCTGTGGGTTATGACACGGGATTGGGTCAGATCGAGGCATGGATCAACGGGAACAAGCCGACGCCTGCGGCTGCCGTTCCTGGAAAGGTTTACGAGAAAGACATCCATCAGGATTATCTGGATTTCCTTCTCGGCTACAAGACCGACCTGAACGGGCTGAAGCTGGCATTCGACCTTTCGAACGGCATGAGTTCATTGTACGCGAAGGAGATTTTCGGCAATGAGCCTGAATATATTTTCGACACGATGGACGGCACATTCCCTAATCATGAGCCTAACCCGTTGGTACACAAGAATGTGGTGGCTCTTGAGGAGCTCGTGAAGAAAATCGGCGCTGATGCGGGTGTCATCTATGACGGTGATGCTGACCGCGTGATGTTCGTGGATGAAAAGGGACATTTCGTATCTCCTGACCTGATGATTGCAGTGCTGGGTCACTATTTCATTGACGAAAGACATGAAACCGGCTATGTCATTCAGGATATCCGCAGTTCGAAGGCCGTGGGTGAGTATCTGGAGCCGATGGGCGCGAAGATGTTCACATGGAAGGTCGGCAGGGCCAATGCTGCCAGAAAGCTGAGAGAAATCGACGGCGTATGGGGCGGCGAGCTTGCTGGACATTATTATTTCAAGGATTTCTTCTATTCCGACAGCGGATTGCTGGCTTCAATCCTGGTGCTCCGCGTGCTGGCTTCAATGAAGAAGAAGGGTATCACTTTCAGTGAGCTCATCGGCAAGATTGCCCGTTATCAGAATTCCGGCGAGATCAATTTCAAGCTTTCTGACAAGCAGGGTGCGATGGATGCCATCAAGGAGCATTTCGAGAATCAGGAGAAGCCGACGGCATTCATGGATTTCGATGGTTACCGTGTAGAGTTCAATGATTGGTGGTTCAATATAAGACCTTCAAATACAGAGCCTTATCTGCGTTTCATCTGCGAGGCGACTTCCAAGGAGCTGCTGGATGAAAAAGTAAATGAGGTAAAGGAGATTCTTAAAACAAAATTTAGCGCAGAGGTATAGGGCGGCTCTTTTCCTCCGACGAAACGAATTGTAACAATGATTTTCAATATCAGAAAGTTCTCGGCCGTGATGGCCACGGTATGCCTGTCCGTATTGACAGGTGGAAAGATTGAAGCTCAGGATACATTGATGAGCATGAGCAAGGCTTCGCTGCTGGTGCCGCGACTGGCATTGCAGCCGATAAAGTCCATTGATCCGTCTTCGGCAATTCCTATCGACACTCTCGATACAGGGAACCCTGCCGTAAAGATCCTGCTCATGGAGAATTACACGTGGAGGTACTACAAGGACCCGGCCGTGTTGCTTCAGACTGAGCTGTTCAACAGCAATTGGAACGAGGATATGCCGAATCCATATCGGATGGATGTGAAGGATTTGCAGAATGACATTTCCATCTGGCTGGTGGATTCATTGGGAGAATATCATTGTCCTTACCAGACGAAGGTGTATTCGCCTTTCGGGTACAGGCGCGGGCGCAGGCACATGGGCGTGGATCTTCCGCTGAAGACCGGTACTCCGGTGGTAGCGGCGTTCCCCGGCAAGGTGCGTCTGTCGAAGTATTACAAAGGTTATGGAAATCTGGTGATCGTGCGTCATGAGAACGGGCTGGAGACTTTCTACGCCCATCTTTCCAAGCGTTTGGTTTCGCCGGGTGACTGGGTGGCTGCCGGACAGACTGTCGGGCTTGGCGGTTCCACGGGTCGTTCCACGGGAGCGCATCTGCATTTCGAGACCAGGTATTGCGGCTTCGCGTTTGATCCTCAGTGGCTTATAGATTTCGAGACAGGGACTTTGCGCCATCGTCTTTTCATCCTGAAGAAGCGTTTCCTGGATGCCGGGAGCAAGTATATTCCTGAGAGTGATGAGGAGGATTATCTCATCATGAAGGAGGATTCGACGTATTATGCGGCGCGTGCTGCCGAGCAGGAGCTTCGTGAGAAAGAGGAGGCGAGGAAGGCTGCCGAGCTTGCCAAGGCTCAGTATTACAAAATCAAGTCGGGCGATACGCTGGGTTCGATTGCCGTGAGGTACCATACGACTGTCAGACGTCTTTGTGCACTGAACGGCATCACGCCGAAGACGACGTTGCGTATCGGGCGGTCGATCCGTGTGCGGTAGGATTTAGTGGAGTCGCTGGCGGCAATCGGTTTCGAGACACGAGACTTCCGGGCACACCGGGGTAACTGGATGCTAGCCGGGCTTTCACATCCATGTTTGACTGGCTGGCGCCCGGATGGGGACGGAGGATTCCGCCGGTCCTCCCCACTGCGTGGGTCCCCTCCCTTTTCGG
>ENA-OYYT01000202-OYYT01000202.1-human-gut-metagenome-genome-assembly--contig:-NODE-202-length-33821-cov-8.993159_pt1 | contig 33821 bp, 27 predicted proteins | sample MGYA00243251_ERZ653453 | MGnify/ENA primary metagenome ERZ653453 (study PRJEB26926, sample SAMN06165174) | human gut metagenome | biome: ENVO:00009003; feature: ENVO:2100002; material: ENVO:00002003...
GCCCCTTATAGGGGCATAATCAAACCACCAGTTGAACTGGTGGTTCATGACTTAGAAATTTCTGATGTTTTTTATAAAATCCCCTTGAATTTTTGTATGAGATTCGATACAATATGCAATAGGTTGACGTTTCTTTAACAAACGCCATAATCAACCATTTATTTCATAGGAGGAATTTATCATGGCAGTAAAAGTTGCAATTAATGGATTTGGCCGTATTGGTCGTCTGGCATTCCGTCAGATGTTTGGAGCAGAAGGATTTGAAATCGTTGCTATCAACGACCTTACATCCCCGAAAATGCTGGCTCACTTATTAAAATATGACTCAACTCAGGGAAGATATGCTCTGGCTGACAAAGTAGTAGCAGGAGAAGATTCCATCACAGTTGACGGAAAAGAAATCAAAATCTATGCAAAAGCTAACGCTGCAGAACTTCCTTGGGGAGAAATCGGTGTAGACGTAGTTCTCGAGTGCACAGGTTTCTATACATCCAAAGACAAAGCTCAGGCTCATATTGATGCAGGTGCTAAACATGTTGTTATTTCCGCTCCGGCTGGAAACGACCTTAAGACAATCGTTTACAATGTAAACCATGAAGGACTTACAAACGAAGATAAAATCATCTCCGCTGCATCCTGTACAACAAACTGCCTTGCACCAATGGCTAAGGCTCTTAACGATCTTGCACCGATCAAATCCGGTATCATGTGCACAATCCACGCTTACACAGGTGATCAGATGACACTTGACGGACCGCAGAGAAAAGGTGATCTGAGAAGATCTCGTGCAGCTGCAGTTAACATCGTTCCGAACAGCACAGGTGCTGCAAAAGCAATTGGTCTGGTTATCCCAGAACTGAACGGCAAACTGATCGGATCCGCTCAGCGTGTACCAACCCCAACAGGTTCTACAACAATCCTTACAGCAGTAGTTGAAGGAAACGTTACAAAAGAGCAGATCAACGCAGCTATGAAAGCAGCTTCTAACGAATCCTTCGGATACAACGAAGACGAAATCGTATCCAGCGATATCGTTGGTATGAGATTTGGTTCTCTGTTTGATGCTACTCAGACAATGGTTCTGCCACTTGAGAACGGCACAACAGAAGTACAGGTTGTTTCATGGTATGACAATGAAAACTCCTACACAAGCCAGATGGTTCGTACAATCAAACACTTTGGAAAACTTCTGAACGCTTAATTAAGTTCATAAGTTAAAGTGTGGAGTAAGTTGTTGCATTTTGCAATGACACAAATAGACTCAGTCAGGGTCCGGTCTGATTTGGACCGGGCCCATTTTTTTATGAATTTGGAGGAATATTAGCATGGGATTAAACAAAAAATCCGTTGATGATATCAATGTAAAAGGCCAGAGAGTTCTGGTAAGATGTGACTTTAATGTACCTCTGCAGGACGGCAAAATCACAGATGAGAACCGTCTGGTAGCAGCTCTTCCTACAATCAAGAAGCTGATCGCAGATGGCGGAAAGATCATTCTTTGCTCACACCTTGGCAAACCGAAGGGAGAGCCGAAACCGGAACTTTCTCTTGCACCTGTTGCAAAACGTCTCACAGAGCTTCTGGGACAGGAAGTTAAATTCGTTCCGAGCCCGGTTGTTGTTGATGATACCGTAAAAGCAGCAGTAGCTGACATGAAAGACGGAGAAGTTATTCTTCTTGAAAATACACGTTATCGTGCAGAAGAAACCAAAAACGGTGATGAGTTCAGTAAAGAACTTGCTTCCCTTTGCGATGTATTCGTAAATGATGCATTTGGTACTGCTCACAGAGCACACTGCTCCAACGTTGGTGTTACCAAATATGTAGATACCGCAGTTGTCGGATATCTGATGGAAAAAGAAATCGCATTCCTTGGAAATGCTGTAGAAAATCCAGAGAGACCATTCGTAGCTATCCTTGGTGGAGCGAAAGTTTCCAGCAAGATCTCTGTTATCAACAACCTTCTTGATAAAGTGGATACTCTGATCATCGGTGGTGGAATGTCCTACACATTCTCCAAAGCTCTTGGCGGACACATTGGTAATTCCCTCTGTGAGGATGATTATCTTCAGTATGCATTAGACATGCTTAAAAAAGCAGAAGAAAAAGGCGTTAAGCTTCTTCTTCCTGTTGACAACAGAATCGGAGATGCCTTCTCTAACGACTGCAATATCCAGGTTGTAGAACGTGGATGCATTCCGGATGGCTGGGAAGGAATGGACATCGGACCAGAAACAGAAAAGATTTTCTGTGATGCTGTAAAAGATGCTAAGACAGTTGTATGGAACGGACCAATGGGTTGCTTCGAAATGCCGAACTTTGCTCATGGTACAGAAGCAGTTGCTAAAGCTCTTGCTGATACAGAAGCTACAACTATCATCGGTGGTGGTGACTCCGCAGCAGCTGTAAATATTCTTGGCTATGGCGACAAGATGACTCACATCTCTACAGGTGGTGGAGCATCTCTGGAATTCCTGGAAGGAAAGGAACTGCCGGGCGTAGCAGCAGCTAATGATAAATAAAAAAGGAGATAATAAAAATGGCAAGAAAGAAAATTATCGCTGGAAACTGGAAAATGAACATGACTCCAAGCGAAGCAGTTAAATTAGTAGAAACTCTGAAACCACTTGTACAGAACGATGAAGTAGATGTAGTATTCGGTGTTCCGGCAATCGACATCGTTCCGGTTGTTGAAGCCTGCAAAGGCACAAACATCGCTGTAGCAGCAGAGAATATGTACTTCGAAGAAAAAGGTGCATACACAGGTGAAATCGCTCCGGCTATGCTCGTAGATGCTGGTGTTAAATATGTTATTCTTGGACATTCCGAAAGAAGAGATTACTTCGGAGAAACAAGTGAAGATGTTAACAAGAAAGTTCTCAAAGCTTTCGAACACGGTATCACACCAATCATGTGCTGTGGAGAATCTCTTGATCAGAGAGAACAGGGCATCACAATGGACTGGATCCGTCAGCAGGTTAAAGTTGGTCTTCAGAATGTAACAGCAGACCAGGCTAAAACTATGGTTATCGCTTACGAACCAATCTGGGCTATCGGAACAGGCAAAACAGCTACAAGCGAACAGGCTCAGGAAATCTGCAAAGGTATCCGTGACTGTGTAGCTGAGATCTACGACACAGATACAGCAGCAGCTATCCGTATCCAGTACGGTGGATCTGTAAATGCAGGAAATGCAGCAGAACTGTTCGCAATGGGTGATATCGATGGCGGACTTGTTGGTGGCGCTTCCCTGAAACCAGATTTCGGAAAGATCGTTAACTACAAATAATTATCAATAAGATGATTTTAAGAGTCAGATACTTCAAACCGGCCAGGTAAGAGGTATCTGGCTTCTTTTTTTTGCTTCCAGAGACGTACAAATGTCCGCGCTTGACAAAAACTGTTTTATACAATACTATTAAACACAAGTGATAAAATATTCACTGTTCACTTCGTTCACAGTAGCTTGGTCAAAATGCATTCCACATCACCTTCGGTGATAGCATTTTGCCCCGTATGTCTCGGGATTTTGCCATATTCATGGAAAAACACCTCGCGGGATATTACCTGTGAACAGTAATATAAGAATAAAGAGATAAGGGACGAGGAGAAAGGAGCCTATTTCAAAATGGATAAAAAAATCATTCGTGCTGCCCTTCTGGGCTTTGGTACAGTAGGAACAGGTGTATATAAGGTATTACAGAAGCAGAAAGAGGACATGATTCCGAAGCTTGGAAGTCAGATTGAAATCAAGAAGATCCTGGTACGTAATCTGGAAAAAGCTGCTGCAAAGGTTGAAGATCCGGCCGTTCTGACCAACAATTGGGATGAAATCGTAAATGATCCGGAAATTGATATTGTGATCGAGTTGATCGGTGGAATTGAACCTGCAAGAAGCTACATACTGGCAGCATTAAATGCAGGTAAACATGTCGTAACGGCAAACAAAGATCTGATTGCAGTATATGGCAAAGAACTTCTTGATGCAGCAGAAGTGCATCATGTAGATTTTTTGTTTGAAGCAGCTGTAGCAGGTGGAATTCCGATCATTCGTCCATTGAAAGAATGTCTTGCCGGCAATCATATGGCAGAAGTTATGGGTATTGTCAATGGTACAACAAACTTTATTCTTACAAAGATGACCCAGGATGGAATGGAATTCAAAGATGCACTGGCACTTGCAACAGAACTTGGCTATGCAGAAGCCGATCCGACAGCAGATATTGAAGGACTGGATGCAGGAAGAAAAGTGGCAATTCTCGCATCTGTGGCATTTAATTCCAGAGTTGTTTTTGATGACGTTTATATTGAAGGAATTACCAAGATTACAGCAAAAGATATCAAATATGCCAAAGAAATGGGCTGTGACATAAAACTTCTTGGAGTTGCAAAGAATACAGAAGAGGGAATTGAAGCATATGTTTGCCCAATGCTGATTCCAAGCAGTCATCCGCTTGCATCTGTAAATGATTCTTATAATGCAGTATTTGTCAATGGTGATGCAGTAGAAAATGCCATGTTCTATGGTCGTGGCGCAGGTGAGCTTCCGACAGCAAGCGCTGTTGTAGGAGATCTTTTTGATATTGCAAGAAATATTAAGGCAAACTGCTGTGCAAGAATTGGATGTACCTGTTATAAAGAACTTCCGGTAAAGAAGATGGCAGATACTTATAATCGTTATTTTATGAGATTGATCGTAGAAGATCGTTGTGGTGTACTGGCTGAAATGACTGCTGTCTTTGCAAAATATGGAGTCAGCGTAGCACAGATCATTCAGAAAGCTGCCCGTGCAGAAGAAAGTGCCGAAGTTGTTGTCATCACAGCCAAAGTTCGCGAAGGCGATTTCCGTACGGCAATGGAAGATCTGAGTGGAAGAAGCTCAGTACGTAAAGTAAGCAGCATGCTTCGTGTATATGGAGAATAAGATCGTATAGATCAGTAATACCTTAAGTTGCTTTGTGAACGGAGTATAAAATTTCGCAAAAGGGGTTGCTTATGGGAAATATTATGGATTACATTAGTTGGAGAGGGGATCTTTCCTTTGAACAGTCGCAGTTTAACGAAGTGGACAATTTGATTCTTGCATGTTTTTCATATGTGAATCTGGATGGAATTCCGGCAGTGACAAAACAGAAGGGAATCGGACTGAAAAAACTGACAGAAGAATTTATGAAACTTCATACGATGAAAGAACTGGAGGCGGATAAATCTTTTATCCGCCTGGCTCCGTTTATGATGATGGAAATGGCGAAGTCTGTCAGATTTGGAAAATGTGTGGTAAGAAATTATGTGAATGATATTGTAACGGAAGCTGAGCAGCAGTTTGCTGCAATGGAAATTGTTCTGGAGGACGGCACTTCCTATGTCTCTTTTCGCGGAACGGATGATACGATCATAGGATGGAAAGAAGATTTTAATCTCAGCACAGGTGTAGTTCCGGCACAAAAAAGGGCCATAGAGTATTTGCAGAAAATCTCGGAACATACAGATGGAATGCTCAGAGTCGGAGGACATTCCAAAGGTGGAAACCTTGCGATTTATGGATCGGTGATGTGCAAAAGTGCTCATGAAAAGATACTTGAAATCTATTCTAATGACGGACCCGGATTCTCCAGAGAATTTCAAGAGCTGCCGGAAATGAAAGAAATGATGCCGAAGATTATTCGCATTATTCCGGAGTATTCTATTATAGGGACGCTTCTGGAGCATGAAAAAGAACCAGTTATTGTTGCAAGCTCCAGTAAGGGACTTCTCCAGCATGATGGATTTTCCTGGGAGGTGCAGGGACCGGCGCTGGTACGGCGAGACAGTCTGAACAAAACGGCACTCCGATTTATTGAAATCCTGCACAAATGGATCGATGGTATGGATACGGAACAGAAGAGACTTCTGATTGAAGATCTTTTTGCAACATTACAGGCATCCGGTTACGAGAATCTGAGTGAAGTACAGTCCGGAGGATTGAAAAGTCTGGCTGCGATGGTGAAACGTGTGGAAAAATTTGCTCCGGAATCCCGCGGGATGATGCAGGAACTTCTGACAGCAATCTGCGGAGGCTGGCTCGAACAGCTCCAGGCAGATACGAAAGACAAACTATCCGTACTTCCGTTAAGCTTTTCTGATAAAATCCTTGAAAAATTCTAAATTTTTGGTACTATATAATAGGAAATGATACCAGTAAATACTGCTGTAAAATGCAGAAAAAGTATACAGTAAAAGGAGAACATTATGAGTAAGAAACCAACCGTATTAATGATCCTGGATGGTTATGGTCTGAACGACAAACATGAGGGAAATGCAATCTACGAAGCAAAAACTCCTGTTATGGATAAATTAATGGCAGAATATCCATTTGTAAAAGGAAACGCCAGTGGACTGGCAGTAGGTCTTCCGGACGGACAGATGGGTAACTCCGAGGTAGGGCATATGAATATGGGAGCAGGCCGTATTGTATACCAGGAGCTTACCAGAATCACAAAAGAAATCAACGATGGAGATTTCTTTAAAAATGAAGCACTTCTTGCAGCAATGAAAAATGCAAAAGAAAATGATTCCGCAATCCACTTCATGGGACTTCTTTCTGATGGTGGTGTACACAGCCACAATACACATCTCTATGCACTGCTTGAAATGGCTAAGAGAGAGGGACTCAAGAAAGTTTATGTACATTGCTTCCTTGACGGACGTGATACACCTCCGGCATCAGGTAAGGAATTTATCGAACAGCTCGAAGCTAAAATGAAAGAAATCGGAGTTGGTGAGATCGGAGTTGTTTCCGGACGTTACTATGCAATGGACAGAGATAACCGCTGGGATCGTGTAGAGCTTGCATACAAAGCACTGACAGAAGGCGAAGGCGTTAAGGGAACAGATGCAGCAGCTGCTGTTCAGGCTTCTTATGACAATGATAAGACAGATGAATTTGTACTTCCTACAGTAATCGAAAAAGACGGACAGCCGGTTGCAAAGATCCAGGACAAAGATTCTGTAGTATTCTTTAACTTCCGTCCAGACCGTGCACGTGAGATCACAAGAGCATTCTGTGATGATGAATTCAAAGGCTTCGAAAGAGCTAAAAAACTGGATCTGACATATGTCTGCTTTACAGATTACGATGAAACAATTCAGAACAAACAGGTTGCGTTCCACAAAGTACTTCTTAAGAATACATTTGGTGAATATCTTGCAGCTCATGATATGACACAGGTTCGTATCGCTGAGACAGAAAAATATGCACATGTTACTTTCTTCTTTAACGGTGGAGTAGAAGAACCAAACAAAGGAGAAGACAGAATCCTTGTTAAATCTCCAAAGGTTGCAACTTATGACCTTCAGCCGGAGATGAGCGCACCGGAGGTTTGTGACAAGCTGGTGGATGCGATCAAATCTGATAAATATGATGTGATCATTATCAACTTTGCAAACCCGGATATGGTAGGTCATACTGGTGTACAGGCAGCAGCTGTCAAAGCAATCGAGACAGTTGATGGATGTGTGGGAAGAGCAGTAGAAGCTCTTAAAGAAGTTGACGGACAAATGTTTATCTGCGCTGACCACGGAAATGCAGAGCAGCTGATTGATTATGAGACAGGAGAACCATGGACTGCTCATACAACAAATCCGGTTCCGTTCATTCTTGTAAACGCTGATCCGAAATATACTCTGAGAGAGAACGGATGCCTCGCAGATATCATCCCGACTCTGATTCAGCTGATGGGAATGGAACAGCCTGCAGAAATGACGGGAGAAAGTCTTCTGGTTGAGAAATAATCACAATATCTAAAATAAACAGAACTTTGAACAAACCTCTGAGTCTTAAGATTCAGGGGTTTGTTACTATAATGTTCTAACCCTCGGAAAAAGAATATAAAAAAGCAATAAATTAAGGTGCAAAAATACAGAAGTATGTTATAATGGAAACGTTACAGGAAAAAACAGGATAAATAGATGGTTGTATTCAATTGTTTATATTCAGGGAGTATATTAAATGAGCAACAAAGAAATGAAGGACGGACTTCAGGAAGACACTTCTGGAGTGTCGGATGAGAATACAGGCATTGAAGAAGAAATCAATGCAACCATGGATAAAATCATAGCTCCACCGGAAACGGACGAAGATGAGATGGATGACCTTGGAGATTATGATGATTCTGCAGAGGAAGAACCAGATCCACAGCCGGTAAGACATCATCGCAAATCTGCCAGACCAGGTCCGGTTGTATATGTTCCGGTAGATGATATGGAAATGCCGGATCAGTCAACTTCCAGGAAGAAAAAATCCAGAAAAACAAATACGCAAAAGAACAGATCAGCAAAACCAGAGTATCAGAATTCTAAACCTGCGAAAAAACACAAAGGGGCGCGGATTTTTGGCCTTATTATGTTGATGATCATAGTTCTTGGCGGGTGTGCTTATGCGGCTGCAAGTTATTATTTTGCGGACAGATTTTTTGAAGGTACGTGGATCAATGGTGTGAACTGTTCTCAGATGACGGCAGCAGAGGTAGAAAATCTTTTCAAACAAAAGTTTGAGAATTATACCATTGAAGTTTCAGCCAGAGATCAGGCACCACAGACGATTTCCGGAGCGGATATCAGCTATCAGTATCTTTCTACAGGAGAGGTTCTGAAGCTTCTGAAACAGCAGAAGCCATATGAATGGATCAAAGGACTCTATGAACAGAAAAGTTATACTGTATCCGAGAATACAGGGTATAACAGAACACAGTTGCAAGAACAGCTTAAGACTCTCAGCTGTGCTCAGGCAGAGAATCAGACAGAACCGGAAAATGCATATGTTGCATATCAGAACGGACAGTTTGTGATCGTACCGGAAACCGTGGGAAGTAAACTGAATATCAAAGAAGCATATAAAGTACTGAATGCTGCTGTAGATGCAGGACAGACTTCGGTAAATTTCAGCGATACACCGGAAGCATATGTGAATGCAGATGTTACACAGGATGATCCGGCACTGCAGTCTGCACTGGAAGCATGTAATAATTATACAAAAGCAAGTATTACCTATACATTTGGCAGTCAGACAACAACTCTGAATGGCGACACGATCAAAGACTGGCTGCAGTTTGATGAGAAAGGTCAGCTGATCTGGGACGATAATTCCTTCCAGCAGCATGTTGCAGATTATGTTGCACAGCTTGCAGCTACTTATGATACGGTCGGTACGGAGCGTGAGTTCCAGACCACAAGTGGCAGAACCGTTTACGTTTCCAGTTCTGTATATGGCTGGAAAATCGATCAGGCTGCCGAGGCTGCTCAGCTGAGTCAGGAAATTCAGTCTGGTACACAGACGACCAGGGAGCCTGTTTATTCACAGACGGCCAATTCTTACGGAGTGAATGATCTGGGTGACACTTATATAGAAGTAGATTTAAGTGAACAGCATATGTATTATTATCAAAATGGTTCCGATATCTTTGAGTCAGATTTTGTATCTGGAAACATGAGTTATGCTGATCGTCAGACACATGCAGGTATCTTTACATTGTACTATAAGAAAAGTCCGGATGTACTGAGAGGAACCATGAAAGCAGACGGAACTTATGAATATGAATCAGAGGTACAGTACTGGATGCCATTTGATGGAGGTATTGGATTCCACGATGCGTCATGGAGAGATGAATTCGGCGGTGATATTTATCTTACAGACGGATCTCACGGATGTATCAATCTTCCACCGGATAATGCAGCAGTTCTGTATGATATCATACAGTATGGTGTGCCAATCGTATGCTTTTACTAATATATAATTACAGGAGATAAAAAATGGACAGATCATTTGATTTTATCCTTGCGGGAATAGCATTGATCGTTGGAATCATGCTTCTGACAGGACATGGTGATATTTTTCTGAAGGGTGGAAACACAAAACTTCGCAAAGAAAAGTATGATGAGAAAAAAATGACTAAGGGATCCGGAGTGACATTGATTCTGTTTGGTATCGTGACATTTATAGATTCCTACACAACAAGTCTTACTGCAAAGTTTATTTATATTCTTGCAATTCTTGCGATTCTTGTAGGATTTGTGGTATATTTGAAAAAGAAATGCATCAAGAAATAAATAAAACAAGGCATGGGAGATAAAAATCTTCCGTGCCTGTTTTATTTGAGAGAATTTATAAAGAAATATTGACAAGATCCATTGGTTTGCGGATGTGTGCATCCGGTTTTGGAACTTCTCCGAATCCGTATTCAGCGAAGATAAAAGGAACATTTGCTTTCTGGCATGCCTGGTAATCGCCAAACGTATCACCGACATATACGGGGGATTTCAGATCATATGTGTCTGCAAGTTTACGGATATTGGAGCCTTTGTCCAGACCGGTATCTCCATTGCAAAGATGACCTTTGAAATATTTTTCAAAACCTGATGTCTGAAGAAAAACTTCAATATAGCCACTCTGACTGTTACTGACAATATAGAGTGGATATTTCTTATACATGATCTGCAGCATTTTTTCAAGATCCTCATAAAGTGGGGCACATTTTTTTAAGAGAGCTTCATGTTCGGCCTGGCAGCATCCATCAATAAGGCGAAGCTGTTCTGCTTCTGAACAGTCAGGGAAAATCTGGCGTGCGATATCAGACAGAGTCTGCCCAAAAAGTGTCATCAGACGGGCTGATGTCAGGGTAATATCCATATGTTCTTTTTCCTGCAGATATGCGGTCCAGGACTGAGCAACACTTTCTGTTGAATCCCACAGAGTTCCATCAACATCAAAAATAATACTGTCCATAATAGGGTCCTTTCGTATCAAAAATAATATTAATTTTAGTAATGGGAGATAATTATTTACAGGTATAATCCCAAGTAATAACATTCTATCCGGTAAAATAAAAAAAATCAACTGGCATTTGGCTGAAATTATGTTATACTAAAACATACTGAGGGTAAAAGATGAAAAATGATCAGATAAAAGACAGAAGCATGCTGAATGAAATCGTACAACCTCTTACAGACTGGTACAGACAGAATAAACGGATTCTTCCCTGGAGAGATCAGAACAATGCCTACTATACGTGGGTATCGGAGATTATGCTTCAGCAGACAAGGGTTGAGGCCGTGAAGCCTTATTTTCAGCGTTTTATCGGAGAGCTTCCAGATGTCCAGGCTTTGGCAGAATGCCCGGAAGAGAAGCTGATGAAGCTCTGGGAAGGTCTGGGATATTATAATCGCGTCCGCAATATGCAGACGGCAGCCCGGACGGTAGTTTGTGAATACAAGGGAGAACTTCCGGCTTCTTACGAAGAACTGCTGAGTCTGAAAGGAATCGGGAATTACACAGCAGGTGCGATCGCATCCATTGCTTATCAGATTCCGGTACCGGCAGTAGATGGAAATGTTCTTCGTGTGATATCCAGAATTACAGAGGACAGACAGGATATTATGAAACAGTCAGTACGCCGGCAGATTGAAGAAAACCTTTTGGGGATAATGCCGGAAGAGACACCAGGAGATTTTAATCAGGCGCTGATGGAACTTGGGGCAGTGGTTTGTGTACCGAATGGATCAGCACGCTGTGAAGCATGTCCGGTGTCGGAGTACTGTCTTGCATACAGACACGGGACAGTAGAGGAGCTGCCGGTCAAAGCACCGAAGAAGGAGCGTATTCTGCAAAACAGGACAGTGCTTGTGATTCAGGACGGAGAGAAAACTGCTATACAGAAACGACCGGAAAAAGGTCTTCTTGCCGGATTATATGAGCTTCCGAATCTCCTGGGCCAGCTTACACGGGAGGAAGTGCTGGATAAGGTAAAAAATATGCAGCTGGAACCGCTTTATATTGAGAAACTTCCGGATGCGAAGCATATTTTTTCGCATATTGAATGGAGGATGACCGGATATCTGATTCGGGTGGCAGCGCTGGACACAGACAGAGGATTGCCATTTATTTTTGCTGAGAAAAAACAGTCTGAAAAGCAGTACGCGATTCCGTCTGCATTCAGAGCTTATGTAAAATACATGAAGGAGGAATCTGGAAAATGAAATTGTTGAGTATAGCAATTCCGTGTTATAATTCAGAAGCATATATGGAGAAATGTATCGAATCTTTGTTAAAAGGTGGAGAAGAAGTGGAGATCCTTGTGGTCAATGATGGTTCTTCTGACCGAACTGCTGAGATTGCGGATGCTTATGCCGAAAAATATCCGACGATCATAAAAGCTATTCATCAGGAAAATGGTGGTCATGGTGAAGCAGTAAATGCCGGAATCCGTAATGCGACAGGCCTTTATTTCAAAGTTGTTGACAGTGATGACTGGGTAAATGAAGAGGCATATAAACAAATCTTAAAAACACTTGAAGAACTGACAAGAGGACCAAAAACACTGGATATGCTGATCAGCAATTTTGTATATGAAAAACAGGGTGCTTCCAGAAAAAAAGTCATGCAGTACAGACATTGTCTTCCGGTGAATGAAATTTTCGGATGGGACAGTGTGCATATGTCAAAAGGTAAATATCTGTTGATGCATTCTATTATTTATCGTACAAAACTGCTTCACGAATGTGGATTGGAACTGCCGAAGCATACATTCTATGTGGATAACCTGTTTGCATTTGAGCCGCTTCCGTTTGTGAAGAATATGTACTATCTGGATGTCAATTTTTATCGTTATTTTATCGGAAGAGATGATCAGTCTGTCAATGAAAATGTGATGATTAAGAGAATTGACCAGCAGATCCGTGTCAATAAATTGATGGCGGACGCATTCCATAATTGTCAGTTTGACAGTAAACATCTTAAGAAATATATGCTCAGCTATCTGGATATCATTACGACCGTGTCCTCGATCATGCTGGTACGTGCAGGTACTCAGGAAGCACTGGATAAGAAAAAAGAAATGCTGGAGTATATTCGTGAACAGGATCTCTGGCTGTATCATAAATTGCGTTACAGTATTCTGGGACGTGCAGCCAATCTTCCGGGCAGAGGTGGACGCAAAATGTTTGTAGCTGCTTACAAAGTATGTCAGAAATTTTATGGATTCAACTAAAAAACTTCCCCTTTATGGGGAAGTTTTTTGCGTTGCAGAAATTACTTCTATGAGATCATATTGATTTGTTTCGGTTCCATATATACAGAAAAATCATGCAAAAGGCCAGCGGATTCTCCGTCTTTATGTACGGCCAGTCTGGCTTCACTGTGGATATCAATTTTTTTACAGCGAAAAATGTGGATACCATTGAAATGTGTATGTTTTCCGAAGAAAGCAGTAGGAAGACAACATATTACTTTGGGTTTGCTCAAACTGTCTACAACGATCACATCCAGATAGCCGTCGGAAGGACTGGCATCGGGACAGAATTTGAATCCACCGCCTTCGTATTTCTGATTCATGATGGCAGTAAAATATACTTTGGAAAACTCTTCTTTTTTATTGTCATCCATGAGCAGTGTCATAGAAGATGGCTTCAGAAAAAGCAACTGTTTCAATGCGACAAAGAGATAGACCAGTTTGCCGAGGCCGATTTTGTTCAGGACTTTTTTCATAGGAGTGACGCCAACTTCATGGCATACCGCTGCGTCAAAACCGATTCCACAGCTGATCGCGAAACGACTGCTGCTGGAACCACAGGAAATATGAGGAACGTCCATCAGATGTGGACGTTTATCGGAAAGAATCAGTTCAAGTGCCTTCATAGGATCCTGTGGAAGTTTCATACTGCGGCAGAAATCGTTTCCGGATCCGGTGGGAATGTAGCCGAAAATGACACGGGAAATATCTTTTACTCCGCTCAGGACTTCCTGTATCGTACCATCACCGCCAACGGCAATCAGCTTGATTTGACTATCTTCCGGAATCGAGGCAGTAATGGAAGCAGAAAGCTTAACAGCATGTCCTTTATATTCTGTAAAAAAAGTTTGGTATTTAATATTCCGTTCACGCAGAATGTTCTCCAGATCCCTCCAGATCAGAGCACCCTTGCCGGAACGGGAGTTGGGATTTATAATAAAATAGTACATGAGTTCCTCCCTTATGTTCTCGTTTATCATAGCATGTTCGACAGAAATTTACAAACATTTAACACTGTGCAGACCGGAAATTTAACGTTCATTTTTTATACTTTGCAAAAAGATAAAAAAGAACCTGTTTGTGAAGAAACAGACAGGCAGGAGGAAATAAATGATCTATCTTGTAGAAGACGATGAGAGTATTCGTGAACTTGTAGTATATACATTAAAGAGTCAGGGAATGGATGCAAAAGGATTTGAACGACCGTCCCTGTTCTGGAAAGAACTGGAGAAAGAAGTGCCGGCATTGATCCTTCTGGATATCATGCTTCCTGAAGAAGACGGAATATCGATTTTACGAAAACTGCGTACCGGACCGGACACACGCAAGATTCCGGTAATCATGCTGACGGCCAAAGGCACAGAATATGATGTGGTCATGGGACTGGACAGCGGTGCAGATGATTATATCCCGAAGCCGTTTCGTATGATGGAGCTGATCTCACGTATCAAGGCACGGCTTCGTCGGGCAGAGGATAAAGGCGCAGAAGAATATCATCTGGAAAACCTGTATCTGTGTCCGGGAAGACATATAGTGACGGTGGATCAGGAACCTGTTAATCTGACATTGAAGGAGTATGAGATGCTGGTGCTGCTTCTGAAAAACAGCGGAATGGTTTTATCAAGAACACAGCTTCTGAATCAGATATGGGGATATGAATTTGATGGTGAAAGCAGAACTGTGGATGTACATATCCGGACACTCAGGCAGAAGCTGGGAAGCGCCGGAGATCTGATTGAAACAGTGCGTGGCGTAGGATATAAGATTGGAAGGTGACATACCTTCCTTTTTTTGTTGGGATATGATATACTCACATCAAAGCAGATTTAACTGAAAGCTTGCTGGGAAAACAGACAGCAACGGATAATAACCTGAGAAAGAGGCAGAAGTATGAAGTCATTGGTAATAGCAGAGAAGCCATCTGTAGCAAGGGATATTGCAAGAGTACTCCATTGTACCCAGAAGGGTAACGGAATCCTTGAGGGCAAAGAATATGTTGTAACATGGGCCCTGGGACATCTTGTGACACTTGCAGATCCGGAAGAATATGATAAGAAATATATGAAATGGGATATGGAAACTCTGCCGATGATGCCGGATAAAATGAAACTTGTCGTTATCCGACAGACTTCCAAACAATATCAGGCAGTGAAGACACAGCTGTTCCGAAAAGATATCGGTGATATCATCATTGCAACCGATGCCGGAAGAGAGGGAGAACTGGTTGCCCGCTGGATTCTGGATAAGTCCGGATGTCACAAACCAATTCGCCGTCTGTGGATATCTTCAGTAACCGATAAAGCAATTCGTGACGGATTTCACAATCTGAAAGACGGCAGAGATTATGATAATCTTTATCGTGCGGCAGTTGCCAGAGCAGAGGCAGACTGGCTGGTTGGAATCAATGGAACAAGAGCGCTGACCTGTAAACATAATGCACAGCTTTCCTGCGGGCGTGTACAGACACCGACACTTGCAATCATTGCGAGAAGAGAAGAAGAAATACGTAAGTTTAAACCAGAGGATTACTTTGGAGTAACTTTGCAGGCTGGTGGAATACAGTGGACCTGGAAAGATGCGAAGAACGGAAGCTATCGAACTTTTCAGAAAGAGCGTGCGGAGGAGATCCAGAAGAAGATTTCCAATACGGATCTGGAACTTGTATCTGTGGACAGAAAGTCTAAGAAAACAATGGCTCCCGGACTTTATGATCTGACGACTCTGCAGCGGGAAGCAAACCAGAAATATGGATTTTCCGCAAAAGAAACACTCAATATCATGCAGAGATTATATGAGAATCATAAGGTACTTACGTACCCGAGAACGGATTCCCGTTATATCGGCAAGGATGTTGTCCCGACGATCAAAGAGAGACTGAAAGCCTGTGGAACCGGCCCATATCGAAAACTTGCCGGTGCGCTGCTTACTAAACCAATCCATACAAACGGAAGTTTCGTGGATGATAAAAAGGTCAGTGACCATCATGCGATCATTCCGACAGAGCAGTTTGTACAGCTGGATCATATGACAAATGAAGAGCGCAAAATCTATGATATGGTTGTGCGGAGATTTTTGAGTGTTCTTTATTCTCCATTTGAATATGAACAGACTTCCATGGAAGGGAAGGCAGCGGGACAGAGTTTTGTGGCAAGTGGCAAGACGGTTGTGAGTGCTGGCTGGAAAGAAGTTTACGAAGGCGGAAGCACGGACGATGACGAAGAAGAGCAGACACTGAAAGACCAGAAGCTTCCGGTATTGAAACAGGGAGAGAAGCTTCCGATAGGCAGTGTTCGTCTGACAACAGGTAAGACCAAGCCGCCGGCACATTTTACTGAGGCAACGCTTCTGGCGGCAATGGAGAATCCGGTGAAATATATGTCCTCAAAAGATACACAGGCAGCAAAGACGCTGGGAGAAACCGGTGGACTTGGAACAGTTGCCACCAGAGCAGATATTATTGAAAAACTTTTCCACACCTTCCTTATGGAAAAGAGAGGCAATGAAATCTATCTGACTTCCAAAGCAAAACAGCTTCTGGAACTTGTACCGGAAGAGCTTAAGAAGCCGGAACTGACAGCAGACTGGGAAAAGAAACTGTCTGATATATCCAAAGGCAAACTGAAACAGAAAGTCTTTCTTGATGGAATTCGCAAATATACCAAGGAGATCGTTGTTGAGATCAAGACAGGAACAGGAACCTTCCGTCATGATAATCTGACGAATAAGATCTGTCCGAACTGTGGTAAACGAATGCTTGCAGTAAATGGCAAGAACAGTAAGCTGCTGGTGTGTCAGGACCGTGAATGCGGATACAGAGAGACAATTTCACGTACAACAAATGCACGATGTCCGAAATGTCACAAGCGAATGGAGATGCTGGTCAAAGGCAAAGAAGAAACATTTGTATGTGTATGTGGATATAAAGAGAAACTGTCATCTTTCCAGGCCAGAAGAACCAAAGAAGGAGCCGGTGTCAACAAAAGAGACGTACAGAAATATCTGAAAAAACAGCAGAAAGAAGCAGCAGAACCAGTAAACAATGCGTTTGCACAGGCACTTTCCGGGATTAAACTGGATTAAATTTCTGCCGGAAGTTTCACAGATAATAATAGAATAAGGTAAAAATAGAACTGCTGTAAAGGGCAGTAATAAAAAGGAGTGTGGGCTTTATGGAGTTACAGAAATATCAGAAATGTTCAAAAGTAACCCGTGGACTGAGAAAAGCAGAATTTGTACTGAAAAATGCCCGTATTGTGAATGTTTTTACCAGAGAGATCCTGGAAGGTGATATTGCGATTCAGGATGGAATGATCGTTGGAATCGGAAACTACCAGGGTGAAGAAGAAACAGATCTGGGCGGCAGGTATGTCTGTCCGGGATTTATAGACAGTCATCTGCATCTGGAATCTACACTTGTGACTCCGGCAGAGCTGGTAACAGTGGCGTCCAGGCATGGAACGACAACGTTTATCGTAGATCCACATGAATCGGCCAATGTGTCCGGATTAAAGGGCATTGATTATATTTTGAATCAGACAGAAGACGTGGATGCCAATGTTTTTGTTATGATGCCATCCTGTGTTCCGGCAACTGCGATCGACGATAATGGATGCACGCTTACTGCACAGGATATGGAACCTTATCTTTCAAAAAAAAGAATTCTCGGACTGGGTGAAGTCATGGACTACATATCAGTTGTAAAGGGTGATGAAGCCATGCACCGGAAACTGGAACTGTTCAGTGATAAAGTCAGGGATGGACATGCACCATTTCTTTCTGATATGGATCTGCAGGCATATGCGATGGCCGGAATTGCTACAGATCATGAATGTTCAGATTTTGCATATGCGATGAAAGAGCGTCGAAATGGCATGATCGTACATATTCGTGAAGGGAGTGCTGCAAGAAATCTGAAAGCAATTGTGAATGGAATCGTAGAGAATCAGATGAATGGAGAGGGATTCTGCTTCTGTACAGATGATAAACATATCGAAGATATTGAAAAAGAAGGTCATATTGACCATAATGTACGTAAGGCTATCGGACTCGGAATGAATCCGATAGATGCAATCTGTATGGCAACCATCAATTCTGCAAAATGTTATGGATTAACACATCTTGGGGCGATTGCACCTGGATATCAGGCAGATCTGCTTGTTGTGGATAATCTTGAAAAGATGACGATCCAGGATGTTTACTATAAGGGCAGAAAAATTGATCAGGACGGAGAGATCATTGTAAAAGAATGTCCATCAGAACTGAAAAATACAGTTCATGTTGGAGAATTCTCAAAGGAAGACTTGCGGCTGGAATCTCCGGATGGTATATTCAATGTAGTCGGAATGCAGGAAGGTGAAATTACAACTGTCCGTAAAAATGTACAGATACTTCATGAAATGGGAGTATTCACCGCAGATGAACAGTATCAGAAGATTGCGGTGGTTGAACGGCACAAAGCAACTGGAAAAACGGGCGTCGGTGTTGTGAGCGGATTTGGTATTCATGGTGGTGCGATTGCGTCAAGTGTATCCCATGATTCTCATAATATCATTGTAATTGGTGACAATGATGAAGATATGTATCTTGCTGTACAGGAACTGATCCGTACGCAGGGCGGTTATACACTGGTTGCAGATCATCATGTATATGATACACTGGAACTTCCGGTAATGGGACTGATGAGTGATGCAGGTTTTCAGTACAGTCATAGAAAACTGGAACGAATGATCCGCAAGGCGCACGAGATGGGTGTGCCGGATGCTATGGCGCCATTTATCACTCTGTCCTTTATGGCTCTGCCGGTCATTCCAGAGATACGCGTTACTCCACGGGGAATCTATAATGTGTGCAGCGGTGAGTTTTATCAGAATTAAAGACAGATAAGTGATTACAGATTCATGGTAATCATTGCAACAATACAAACAATAAAAGAGGAGCAGCAGTTTATTATGCCAGTATTTGATTTCAGCAACAGCAAAACAGAAAAGAAAGATCCGGAATGTACTTATACGACGTTCCAGTCGAATGAAAAAGTACCGTCACCGGAGAAACCGATCCTGATCATTGATAATAAAAGTCGTCAGTGGAAGCATCATTCCTGTGGTGTCTTTTCCAATCCAAACCAGAAATCTTCTTTTGAATTCAAAGAACAGGACGGTGTTTTCCCGGCAGATATTCTCAAAATTGATGCACGTTTTGTGAGCCTCGTAAAATGGCTGGGCGAAAACCATATTAGTGTACGATTATCTGGACAGAATACAGAAGATGGATATGCAATCTATAAGATTCGTGAAACTGCGTTTGGGGGAGCCGGAAAACTTTCAGCAGAAGATGGATTCCTGCAGTTTATGATCGAACGCCTTCTGGCAAGTAATGCACCGACAGAGCTTCCGGATGGAGATGAGGAAGATGAAGACGGCGATGATATGAAGCTGACCAGTATTCAGAGCATCACGGATTTTATGACCTGTGCAGGAAGGACCATGCCGGATAATATCCGTCTCTGGGCAAGAAGAAACCTTGCTGTTGCGAAATCTCATGAGGTGTCGCAGGAAGAACGCAGACATGCACAGAGAGCACTGTCCATTATGATGAATATTCAGTGGAAAAATAACTATTTTGAATCCATTGATCCAGTAGAGGCGCGCCGTATTCTGGATGAAGAACTCTATGGAATGGAAAAAGTAAAACAGAGAATCATTGAGACGATCATTCAGATTAACCGTACGCATACACTTCCGGCATACGGGCTGCTTCTGGTTGGTCCGGCAGGAACCGGCAAATCCCAGATTGCTTATGCAGTTGCACGTATCCTGAAACTTCCGTGGACAACATTGGATATGAGTTCCATTAATGATCCGGAGCAGCTTACCGGAAGTTCCCGTGTCTATGCCAATGCAAAGCCTGGAATCATTATGGAAGCATTTTCCATGGCAGGCGAGTCCAATCTTGTATTTATTATCAATGAGCTGGATAAGGCAACCAATGGCAAGGGAAATGGTAATCCGGCGGATGTACTTCTGACACTCCTTGATAACCTTGGATTTACAGATAACTATATGGAATGTATGGTTCCGACTGTCGGTGTTTATCCGATTGCGACAGCCAACGACAAAGCACAGATCAGTGCTCCGTTAATGTCCCGCTTTGCGGTCATTGAACTTCCGGATTACACAGCAGAAGAAAAGAAAGTTATTTTCTCCAAATTTGCACTTCCGAAAGTATTAAAACGCATGAGCCTCAAAGAAGAAGAGTGCGTAGTGGCTCCGGATGGACTTGATGCAGTGATCGAGCAGTTTGCTGATACGACTGGTATCCGTGATCTGGAACAGGCGGCAGAACACATTGCTGCAAATGCTCTGTATCAGATTGAAGTAAATCATGTATCTTCTGTGATTTTTGACGCGGATATGGTGAAGAAGTTATTTGAATAAAATCAGTAAATACTTATTTCATACACAGTAACTAAAATTTTACTCCGGAATGTAAAAATATACTTGCATTCTGGAGTTCTTTTTGTTATACTACAAAAAGTTTCATAAGTAGATTTTTATGAAATGTTTTATAAATTTCATAACTGGTTCGAAACCCTCCCCGTATAAAAAACTAGGTCATGCAGGTATCTTCCGATCGTCGATACCTTTTTCTGTGGAGGATTTTTATAAAAATCACCTGGAAGAAGGAAAGGTTGGAAGTTTTTTTATGCATAAAATTGTTATAGACTGTGATCCGGGAATTGACGATGCACTTGCGATTATGCTTGCTGCAAATTCTCCGGAAATTGATATTCTGGCAATCACAACAGTATCTGGTAATGTGCCATCTGATATGGGGGCGGCTAATGCGCGAAAGGTTCTTAAGCAGCTTGGCAGAATGGATATTCCAATCTATATTGGAGAAGAAGTTCCGCTCCGGGAAGAATATATTGATGCGAGGGATACCCATGGGATGGATGGACTTGGAGAAAGCTTTTTTCCGGAAGTGGAAGGTGAATATGAGAAGAAGAATGCAGTTGATTTTCTGACAGAACATCTGGAGAGAGAAAAAATATCCATTATCGCACTTGGCCCGATGACGAATCTGGCAAAAGTATTTTCGAGAAAGCCGGAACTGATCGCTAATGTAGAAGAGATGGTATCCATGGGAGGAAGTTTCAAGAGTCATGGAAATTGTTCGCCGGTAGCTGAGTATAATTACTGGTGTGATCCGGATGCAGCTGCCGTTGTGTATGATCTTTTTGCAAAGGCAGGAAGCAAGATTCATATGATTGGACTGGATGTAACGCGTGAAATTGTCCTGACACCGAACAGGCTGGAATATATGTGCCGCCTGGATCCGGAGATGGGAGAATTTATTCGTAAGATCACAGGATTTTATATGGATTTTCACTGGGAACAGGAGGGGATTATTGGTTGCGTGATCAATGATCCACTGGCAGTGGCATATTTCATTGACCGATCCATGTGCGATGGATTTGATAGCTTTACAGTCGTTGTAACTGACGGAGTTTGTCGTGGTCAGACTGTTGTAGATTCTATGAACTTCTGGAAAAAAGAACCGAATAGCAGGATTCTTACAGAAACAGATTCTGAAAGATTTTTTGCATTCTTTATGGAACGTGTACTCAGAAAAAATGATGGAAGCAGATGGAAGAAGGATGAATTTAAACTTCTGCATGAGCTGTAAAGAGGTGACAGAATGAAGATAACAATGAAAAGAAACAAAAAAGATTATTCAGAAAACAAGATCAATGTTTACCAGATCTGTCTGGTGGCACTGGCAGTAGGAATCAATATTGTCGGGGGACAGATTGCACTCTTTATGAAACTGCCGGTTTATCTGGACAGCATTGGAACTATTCTGACAGGTGCAGTTCTGGGACCGTGGTTTGGTATGCTGCCGAACCTGATCAGTGGAATTTTTATGGGTATGACAGTGGATATCTATTCGTTATATTTTGCACCTGTGGGTATGATCACAGGTATCATGAGTGGACTTGTTTTTCGTAAGTTATCCGTAAAGAAAGTAAAAGTGTTGTTTGCTGCAGCACTGATCACTGTACCGGGAACGATTGTAAGTTCTGTGATTAATGCAGTATTGTTTGGAGGTGTGACCTCATCAGGATCTTCGATTCTGGTCCAGCTTCTTTCCAAAACACCGCTTGGACTGACCGGAAGTATCTTTGCAGTACAGTTTCTGACAGATTATCTGGACAGATGCATTTCTGTATTTGCGGTAAGTGTATTTGTGACGATGCTCGGTGGAGAATTGCGACAGAGACTGACGGGGAATGCGCATAACAGAGCAATATAAAAGAAAAGAGGAGTAATCACACGAAAATTGTGTGAGATACTCCTCTTTTTTGCATCGCTTAAGAAAGAATTGTCGATTTGCGATGCAGTATGTTTTTTATAATATGGATCAGCGGAAGCTTTTGATCCAGTTGACCAGAGAATCGTGCCATATATTGTCGTAAACTGTTTTCTTCATCTGATCGGTGACGGGACCGTTGTTTGCCATCTTTGCGAGGATGCCAGTCTGGAGTTCTTCGATGGACATGTCTTCCGGAGCTTTGTTCGGATCGAAATTGACAGGCTCCTTTTCAGTAGAGGCAGGAGTTCTATCGGTGTCTTCTTTTGTACTTGCAGCTTCCGGTACAGAGGCGGCAGGGGTTGCTTTGGTTTCTGTAGAGCCTTCGTTTTTGACTTCTTCCTGAGTAACAGGTGTTTCTTCAACGATAGAGTCCTTGTTTTCAGAAAATGTTTCAGGAACAGATGTTTCTTCTGATGGTATCCAGATTTCGCCACTGTTTGCACCCACGCGTACATTGATGTGTCCACCTTCTACAGAAACTTTCTGCCCGGTCAGTGTGCCAATATATTCAACAGCATTTCCGGCAGGAAGATTCATCCAGGCATCGTTGTCGTCATTGTTGACAGTCACAATCACACGCACGCTGTCCAGATCACGTGCAAATGCAAACTGACGATTGGTAAGCTGCAGTTCTGTGTAGCTTCCATAGCTCAGAGCAGGTGTATTCTGTCTGATCTTACCAAGAGCTGCAATGAGAGCAGTGAAAGGATTATCACTGAGGGCAGATTCGTAATCTTCAAGATTAAGTGCCGGCCTCAGACTGTCATCGGAAGAGCGTTCTTTACGTCCTTCGATCCCAAACTCAGAACCATAATAAATACTTGGAACGCCCGGAAGGGTATAGAGCAGAATATGAACCGGAGTAAAGTGCGCCTTATTGGATAGCTTTGTATAGATTCTTTCTACATCGTGGTTATCAACGAAATTATAAAGATCCAGATTTCCCATATTCTGGAGATATTTTACCGTATGGGCGATCTCGAAATAGTTGTGATCATTATGTCCGCTATAAAGTGCTTTGTGCAGAGCATAGTTTGTAACACTGTGCAGAGTCTCTCCATTTACCCAGAGACTGTAATCTCCATGAATTACTTCGCCCATCAGCCAGAAATCCGGTTTGACTTCTTCTGCAGTACGGCGGAGCGCACGCATGAAATCAAAATCCAGTACATCGGCAGCATCCAGGCGGATTCCATCTACATCAAACTCAGAAACCCAGTAACGGATCACATCACAGATATAATCCTGAACTTCTGGATTTCTCTGGTTTAATTTGACAAGCAGATTGTATCCACCCCAGTTATCATAGGAAAATCCATCGTTGTATTCATTGTTTCCCCAGAAATTTACATTACAATACCAGTTCAGATATCTGGAATTTTCACGATTCTGCTGAATATCTTTGAATGCAAAGAAATCGCGTCCGGTATGATTGAATACACCATCAAAAATTACTTTGATTTTTTTGTCATGACAGGCTTTTACAAAAGCAGTCAGATCTTCGTTTGTTCCAAGACGGGAGTCCAGTTTCTTGTAATCTGTTGTCTCATAGCCATGGCCGACACTTTCGAAGAGCGGTCCGATATACAGGGCTGTGCATCCGATTTCTTTGATATGGTCGATCCATGGAAGAAGAGTGTTCAGGCGATGTACCGGTTCTGTGTACTCATTCTGTTTGGGAGCACCGGTAAGGCCAAGTGGATAAATGTGATAAAAAATAGCTTCGTTATACCAACTCATGTTTCATCATCTCGTTTCGTAGTAGTTTGGGGGATAGATATAAAGCGTTTAGATAAAAGTATGGGGCTGTCGTTAAACGGCAGCCCCTTGGGTTTTGCTATTTGTTATGAAATTATAACTGAGGACCAGCAGCAACAAGTGCTTTACCAGCTTCATTTCCTTCATATTTAGCAAAGTTCTTGATGAATCTTGCAGCAAGATCTTTAGCTTTTTCTTCCCACTGAGCAGCGTCTGCATATGTGTCACGTGGGTCAAGAATTCCTGTGTCAACACCTGTCAGTTCTGTTGGAACTTCGAAGTTGAAGTAAGGAATTGTCTTAGTAGGAGCGTTGTTGATATCTCCGTTAAGGATAGCATCGATGATACCACGAGTATCTTTGATGGAGATACGTTTGCCTGTTCCGTTCCATCCTGTATTAACGAGGTAAGCTTTTGCTCCGCTCTTTTCCATTTTCTTAACAAGTTCTTCTGCATATTTTGTTGGATGCAGTTCCAGGAATGCCTGGCCAAAACAAGCTGAGAATGTAGGTGTAGGCTCTGTGATTCCACGCTCTGTACCAGCAAGTTTTGCTGTAAATCCAGACAGGAAGTAATACTGTGTCTGAGCTTCTGTCAGGATAGATACTGGCGGAAGTACACCAAATGCATCTGCGGACAGGAAGATAACGTTTTTAGCTGCCGGTGCAGAAGAAATCGGGCGAACGATTTTTTCGATGTGGTCGATCGGGTAGGAAACACGTGTGTTTTCTGTAACGCTCTTATCAGCGAAATCAATCTTTCCGTTTGCATCAACAGTTACGTTCTCAAGAAGAGCGTTACGTTTGATTGCATTGTAGATGTCTGGCTCAGATTCTTTGTCAAGGTTGATAACTTTAGCGTAGCATCCACCTTCGAAGTTGAATACGCCGTTGTCATCCCAGCCGTGTTCGTCATCACCGATCAGGAGACGTTTCGGGTCTGTGGAAAGAGTTGTTTTACCTGTTCCGGAAAGTCCGAAGAAGATTGCTGTGTTTTCTCCGTTGAGGTCTGTGTTAGCGGAGCAGTGCATAGCTGCGATACCTTTCAGTGGCAGGAAGTAGTTCATCATAGAGAACATACCTTTCTTCATTTCTCCACCGTACCATGTGTTAATGATAACCTGTTCTTTGGATGTAATGTTGAACATTACAGCTGTCTCAGAGTTCAGACCAAGTTCTTTGTAGTTTTCAACTTTTGCTTTAGAAGCATTGTATACAACGAAATCTGGCTCAAATGTTTCAAGCTCTTCAGCTGTTGGCTGGATGAACATGTTTGTAACAAAATGTGCCTGCCAAGCAACTTCAACGATGAAACGGATAGCCATACGAGTATCAGCATTAGCACCGCAGAATGCGTCAACTACGAAAAGTTTCTTATTGGAAAGTTCTTTTTTTGCAATTTCTTTACAAGCATCCCAAGCTTCCTGTGTTGCAGGATGGTTGTCATTCTTGTATTCATCAGAAGTCCACCAAACTGTATCTTTGGAGTTCTCATCCATAACGATGAATTTATCTTTAGGAGAACGTCCTGTGTAGATACCTGTCATAACGTTAACAGCGCCAAGTTCTGTCTCCTGGCCTACTTCAAATCCTTCAAGACCTGCTTTAGTCTCTTCCTCGAATAATACTTCGTAAGAAGGATTGTACACAATTTCAGTTGTTCCTGTGATGCCATACTTAGTTAAATCGATTTTTGCCATCTTACATTTACCTCTCTTCTTTAATAGGGCCATCTATATGCTGGCTTCTTTAACCTCTAAGAAGTGGAACATTCCAACTTCTCATAGAGTTAATTATACATAATTCATCAATAAAAGCAATAAAAAAACAGTGAAATTTTTAAAAAATGATAATAATTTAACAGTTATGAAGGAGAAATGACAAAGCCTACTTATTAATATAGAAGAAAAGAAAAAAATAATCTACAGGATCACAGCTTCCTGTAGATTATTATGAAATAAATGATTTCTGCGATAGATGTGATGATCCATGAGAAGAGATACAGAAGGAATAATGCCGGAATTGTATGAATCCAGGCAAAAATGGTGTAGATCCAGACAATACGGAAAACACAGGATCCCAGAATGATAATGATCGTAGGAATGACGGTTTTTCCAAGACCGCGGGATGCTGCAATTGTGCAGTCCATAAAAGCGGACACACAATATGAAAAGGCCATGATCTTAATTCTCTGCATGCCGGCATCAATAACCGCTGCGTCTGTGGCGAACAGAGACATGAACTGATGACCAAAAATAAAGAGCAGAAGACCAAGGATCAAGCCTGTTGTAAATGAATAAAACAGACTGATGAAATAGCTTTTGAGCACACGCTTTTTGTTTCTGGCACCGTAGTTCTGACTCATAAAGCTGGAACATCCGGTATAGAACGCATACATGACATTAAAAATCAGTGTGTCAGCGTTTGTAGCCGCAGTACTTCCGGAAACCATGACAGTATCGAAAGAATTAACACCGGTCTGTACAAACAGATTGGCAATTGCGAAAATTGCATTCTGGATTCCGGCCGGGATACCAAGCATCAGAATAGAAATGGCGGCGTGTCTGTGAAATCTGATGTCTTTTAAAGAAACACGGCATTCATCTTTGCGACGGAGCAGGTGAATCAGAATCAGTCCGGCAGAAACATATTGCGCAATTGCTGTGGCAGTCGCAACACCGGCTGCTGCCATGTGAAGTACGATAACAAAAAATAAATTCAGAATGACGTTCAAAACACCGGCAATCGCCAGATAATAAAGTGGACGTTTTGTTTCGCCACGGGCACTTAAGACACCATTACCAAAGTTGTATATTCCCATGGCCGGAAGCCCGATCGCATAAATCTTCAGATACAGAGATGCCTGTCCGATCAGATCATCTTTTGTATGCAAAAGCATGAGCATGCGCCCGGAAAAGAAGAAACAGACGGCTCCGATCAGGAGCCCCATCATCATACACAAAAGAAGTGCTGTGTGGACTGTTTCCACGGTATCTTTGTGCTTTCCGGCACCAAGTGCGTGGGCAACACGGACATTGACTCCACTTCCCATACCAATCAGAAATCCGACAAACAATGTGACGAGCAAAGTGGTAGATCCCACGGCACCAAGTGCCTTGTAATCTGCAAAACGCCCAACAACAGCGACATCACTTAAATTGAAGAGAACTTCCAGAAGCTGCGAGCACATCAGCGGAATACTGAATAAAATAATATTTTTCCATAAAGAACCCGTTACCATTTCAATGGAACGGGCCTTTTTTTGCGTATTTTCAGACATAATAAAACCTCAATAATACATTATATTTTCTTCATCCTGTTATAGAATACGTCAGCGTGAAAGGTTTGTAAAGAGAAAGATAGGTAAAAAATATTGACGCAATGGTATAGCTTATTTTACAATAAAAGGTAAAATAATTTGATATTTTGCAGATTCAGTCTGCATGAATTTAGAAAGGAAATGACATAATGCCAGCAGTAAGTATTGATTTAAATATGGTTCGAGTAACCAATGATGAATTTGTAAAAAAAGCAGAGGCATGTACGCCAAAACTTATCGAGACAGTGGTACGTCCTGTTGCTATAGTAGATATTGTAAAAACAGAAGAGATTTTTCCGGAAGTCCATAAGAGAGATGAGATTGAGAATCTTTCTTCCTGTCATCTTGCAAAAGGGGATAAAATCTGCCTGGATTTCGGAGATCATCAGGTAGGCTATGTGACTCTGAAACTGAATTCCGTAGGAAGTCCGCAGGATTCACCGGCGTTTTTCAGACTGAAATTCGGTGAGATCGCAAAAGAAATGACCGAGGATTCAAAAGATTATGACGGATGGATCAGCCGTGGATGGATTCAGGAGGAATTTATCCATATCGATGTCCTTCCGGCAGAATTGAAACTTCCAAGAAGATACGCATTTCGTTATATGGAGATCGAGGCAATCGACACATCTCTGAAATGGCAGATGGTAGTGGAAGATGTATACTGCACCAGTGTTTCTTCAGTCCGCATGGAAGATGTGAAACCGGTAGAGAGTGATGACGAAATAATCCGTAAACTGGACAGGGTCAGCCTTCGTACCCTGCACAACTGCATGCAGTCCGTATTTGAGGATGGACCGAAGAGAGACCGCCGTCTGTGGCTCGGAGACTTAAGACTTCAGGCACTTGCAAACTATGAAACATTCCATAACATGGATCTCGTAAAACGATGCCTGTACCTGTTTGCAGGGCAGACAAAAGACAATGGTCAGGTAAGTGCATGCCTGTTTACAGAGCCGAAATTCATCGTAGATGATACCTTTCTTCTGGACTATTCCATGTTCTTTGGTGCAACACTTCTAGATTATTATGAAGCATCCGGCGATAAAGATACTCTGCAGGATTTAAGTGAATGTGCATATCGCCAGATTGAGATCGCAGGCGAGCAGTTTGACGAAAAAAATCTTATGAAAAACGGTGAAGGTTTCTGGGGATTCATTGACTGGACCGAAGGCCTGAACAAACAGACAGCTATGCAGGGTGTTTATATCTACTGCGCAAAGAAAGTGCAGAAAATCGCAGAAATCCTTGGTGATACAGAAAAAGCAGAAGAGCTTAAAAAAGAAGCAGAAGAAAAGACTGCAGCAGTCAGAAAATATCTTTTGGATGAGAAAACAGGCCTGTTTGTAAGTGGCGAAGAAAAACAGATCAACTACGCAAGTCAGGTATGGCTGATCCTTGCAGGTGCAGTCAGCATTGAAGAAGGCAGAGCAATGCTTGATAAGCTGGATGAGCTGAAACCGGAAAAAGCAATGGTCTCTCCATACATGAACCATCATTATGTAGAAGCACTTTTGATGTGCGGCAAAAAAGACCAGGCAATGGATTATATGAAATATTACTGGGGCGGCATGATCAATCACGGTGCGGATACTTTCTGGGAGCTCTACAATCCGGAAAATCCGGCAGAGTCTCCATATGGAAGCAGTATCGTAAACAGTTACTGCCATGCATGGAGCTGTACACCAACGTACCTTCTGAGAAAATATTTCCTTAAATAATAAGATGATATGAGTGACAGAGATTACACAGAATTATATGCATCCTTACAAAAAGAAACTACGATTCTGACTGCGCAGATCCGGGCATTATACCGTGAACTGGATAAGAAATTTCATCTTCGCGGGGCACAGATTCCAATCACTTTTGGATTTGAAACAGATGCACTGGGATCCTATACAAGAACCGGACATCATGAAAAAGAACACTTCCATTTTTCTCTGCTTTTTGTGGGATATGGAGTAAAAAATCCCCTGAGTAAAGAAGACCGTATGGACCTTTATAAACATGAGTATGCCCATTATATGGAACATCATATTGTAATCCCAAGGGAATATCAGTGGCAGCCGGGACTTCATGGAAGTGCCTGGAAATATTGTTGTTCCCTGGTCGGAGCGGCGCCGACACCATACTACAAAGCTGGCGAAGCGTTGATGAAACATGACTATGAAAAGAAACTCAAAAATCCGATTCATGATAAGACAGTGGCGATACGGGATACCTACCGAAGGCAGCAGGAACACAAAAGCAGTCAGGCAAGTATCGTTCAGTATACGGTCGGGGAGCAGGTACAGCATCCCAAGTTTGGAGAAGGCTGTATAGAAAAAATCGAGCAGGCGACAGGATCTGTGACCCTGCATATTCGATTTGGAAATGAAATAAAAGTGATCGATCAGAAGTGGCTTTTGAGAACGAAATATCAGAAGAAAGAATAGGACGTGGGCAAAAAATGAGCCGTTTAATCTTTCATATAGATGTCAACAGTGCGTTTCTTTCATGGGAGTCAGCACGAAGAGTGAAGCAGGGACTGTCAGATTTAAGAGATATTCCTGCATGTATTGGCGGTGATCCGAAGAAGCGTACAGGAATTGTTGTGGCAAAGTCCATACCGGCAAAAAAATATGGGATCACGACAGGTGAACCGGTGGCAATGGCACTTCGGAAATGTCCGGAGCTCGTCATTGTAAAAAGTGATTTTGAACTGTATATCAAATGTTCCAGGGCATTTAAAGAAATCTGCGCGTCGTATGCACCGGTGATGGAATCCTTTTCTATAGATGAAGTTTTTCTGGATATGACAGGCACTTCATTGATTTATCCAGACCCGATAAAAACAGCACATGAGATAAAAGATAAGATACGGGACGAACTGGGATTTACAGTTAATGTAGGAATTTCTACAAACAAATTGCTGGCCAAAATGGCATCCGATTTTGAGAAACCGGACAAGGTACATACACTTTTTCCAGAGGAAATCCCGACTAAGATGTGGCCGTTATCGGTGCGTGATCTGTTGTTTCTGGGAAAAGCTTTTGAGAAAAAACTGACAGAGGCCGGAATTCGCACGATTGGTGATATGGCACATGTAAGTGAGTCAGAAATACAGGCATTATTAGGGAATAAAGCCGGACATCAGCTGCATCAATACGCGCTTGGAATCGATGAATCACCAGTCAAAGCAAAGCCTGAAGAAGCCAAGGGCTTCAGTGTAGAAACAACGTTTAATGATGATATTGTCTCAGTAGAGCAGGTACTTCCGATTCTTTTGGAGCAATGTGATGTGGTCACCACCAGAATGCGCCGAAAAGGAAAAAAATGTACTTCTGTATCAGTAACTTTCCGTACGCTTGATTTCAAAAATAAGTCGCACCAGACAACACTTTCCAATGCAACGGATATGACAGATGAAATCTTCAGGAACGCGAAAAAACTCTTTACAGAATCCTGGAAAGGCGAACCGCTCCGACTGATCGGAGTAGCACTTACAAACCTTACAGACGAGAGCTTCGAGCAATTATCACTTTTTGAAGATAATGAAAAGAAAGAACGTCACCGAAAACTGGACGCAACTATGGACGAAATCCGACAGAAATTCGGCAACGACAAGATCACACGTGCAAGCATTATGAACAGCAATTCCGGAATCGCGCGGAAAGCACGCGCGCAGATGAAAAATGAACTCGAGATAAGTTGCGGAAAACAGGCAGAGAAAGGCAAAGATAATGGAAGAAATATTTGACATCATAGATACACAGGGAAATCCGACCGGCGAGACTGTAACCCGCGAGAAAGCGCATGCGGAAGGCATTCCACACAGGACGGCACATATATGGATCATACGGGAGAAATATGGAAGAACAGAAGTGCTGCTTCAGAAGCGTTCCATGAATAAAGACTCTTTTCCGGGAAAATTTGACACTTCGTCGGCGGGACACATCCAGGCAGGCGATGAACCACTGGAATCAGCACTTCGCGAGTTAGGAGAGGAACTTGGAATACAAGCCACACCGGAGCAGCTTGTATTCGCCGGAACATTCCCGATTTCGTTTGCAAAAGAATTTCATGGCAAAATGTTTCGAGATGAAGAACTGGCTTTTGTATATATCTATGATCAACCGGTAGATATCGCGGATCTGGTTCTGCAGAAAGAAGAAGTCGAGGCCGTGGAATGGTTTGCCCTGGAAGAAACCTATGCAGAGTGCCAGAAGAGCAGAGAGAAGTTCTGCGTACCAAGTGGCGGACTGGAGATTGTACGGGAGTTTATGACGGAGAAGAGAGGCTAGAAATGGAAATCAGTTTATTGTTAATGGAAGAAATCGCGAAGTTGTTTGCAATCATGCTTATGGGATATGCAGTCGTAAAGGCAGGACTTATGAAATCCTCAGAGAGCAAAAGCGTATCTGTGATCATGGTATACCTGGTCATTCCGTGTGTGATTATTAATGCATTTCAGGTGAAATACACACCAGATGTCCAGAAGGGTCTGATTCTGGCATGCGTGGCAGCAGTGGCGGTACACATTTTATTCCTGATTCTTACAGCATTGTTAAAAAATATCCTGCATCTTGATGCAATTGAACGGGCAACCGTAATCTACTCAAATGCCGGTATTCTTGTCATTCCGCTGGTGCAGGAACTTCTCGGACAGGAGTACGTTATTTATTCAAGTGCATACATTGCAGTACAGCTTATATTAATCTGGACACACTGCAAAAATATGCTCTGCGAAGAAGATAAACTGGAATGGAAAAAGGTACTTCTGAATGTGAATATCATCTCCATTATAGTAGGTGTAGTACTGTTTATTGGCAGAATCCAGCTGCCATCCGGTGTACAGGATGTCATGAATATGATGAATAATATGATCGGCCCAATTGGCATGCTGCTGGCTGGGATGGTCATCGCAGAAGTACCGCTTAAAACTGTTTTTAACCGAAAAAGAAACTATGTTTCTACAGCTTTAAGACTTATTGTATATCCGATATTTGTATTGTTCCTGATGAAAATAATCTGTGCATTTATCGGAATAATGGATGCAAAACAGATTCTCCTGACCGTGTATCTGGCATCTGTAACACCTGCCTGTGCGACTGTCACCTCCATGGCACAGCTCTACGATAAAGATGCGGCATACGCCAGTTCACTGTATGTTCTGACGACGCTGTTGTCAATCGTGACCATGCCCGTGATGGTGGGATCGTATGAGATGATGGCGTAGAAAGAATGAATAAGAAAGTTTTTGAAAAGACACTGGCTGGGAGGCTGGTGTCTTTTTTTGTGCACGTTTTTTGTGATGACTGTGCTTAGTTTAATACTTGAAACATATGAATGGGATACATTAAAGGATTATGCAAAGAAATATGAGAATGACCGAGATTCAGGTACAAGATCCCTGATTTCTGGAATTAATCGAAATTATTTTGAACCTTATGTGATGGAATTGGTTTTTGAATTCACAGTGAATGCAAATACAATGATTGAACGTCAGATACGCCGAATGGGAAGCATTCAGGATGATGTAGAGGAAACAATGGCCGGAGAGCTTTACGCAGATGGCTATATTGCAACATCGCAAATTGGAGATTTTGCATTGCTTCATCGTTTAAAAGGTGCAGTCAACAATCTTGTTATGGGAAAGGCTGCTTCACAGGGACTGGATCAATGGCTTTTTGACATTAATAAAGCAAGAACGCCACAGGAAATCAAGAAAATAAGTACATGGCAGAATTCAGATATCAACGAAAAACAAAAAGAAGCGGTAGAAAAAATATTGTCTGTTCCGGATGTATGTTTAATTCAGGGGCCTCCCGGAACAGGGAAAACAACTGTTATTGCAGAGGCAATTTATCAATTGGTTATACGAAATAAGCGTGTTTTAGTTGCATCTCAAGCTAATTTGGCAGTTGATAATGCGTTGGAGCGATTGATTTCTAATCCTAAGATACGTGCAATCAGACTTGGAAGTGCAAAAAAGATCGATTCATCGGTAAGCAATATCACAGAGGGAAATGTGTTTGTAGTATCTGGAATTTTAAATGCGTTTAAAAATTTATTGACTTATAGGGATGAGTTAATGTTTGGCAAAGATACTTTTTTATGTCTAAAAATCAATGATTATTTCGAAATATATGAATGGAAAAAACAAAAATTTATTAGAGTAGATAAAGTAAGTGAATATTTATCTGCAAATTATCGAGATCTTAAAACTTATTCAGTTTATTAGAAGTGGATGTATAAATTTTAGCATAAGCACTGAACAGAAAAAAACGCTCTATTTTTGATATGTACCCAGAATTCTGGACACATATTTATAAGTTAGGCGGACATCATGGA
>ENA-OYYT01000204-OYYT01000204.1-human-gut-metagenome-genome-assembly--contig:-NODE-204-length-33739-cov-5.583393_pt1 | contig 33739 bp, 23 predicted proteins | sample MGYA00243251_ERZ653453 | MGnify/ENA primary metagenome ERZ653453 (study PRJEB26926, sample SAMN06165174) | human gut metagenome | biome: ENVO:00009003; feature: ENVO:2100002; material: ENVO:00002003...
GCTCGGAGATGTGTATAAGAGACAGTGGCCGGGGCGGCCGAACGTCTCGGGACGGGATGCGGGGTCGGCGAGGGCGCGGATGGTGGCTGCGCGGTCGGCGATGCTCACGCCCGTGGAGCATCCCTCGAGCTTGTCGACGGTGACGGTGAAAGGGGTGCCGAGCACCGACGTGTTGTCTTCTACCTGCTTGGCGAGGTCGAGCTCGCGGCAGCGGCTGATAGGCATCGGCACGCAGAGCACGCCGCGGGCGTTCTTGAGCATGAAGTTGACCTGCTCGGGGGTAATCATTTCGGCGGGGACGATGAGGTCGCCCTCGTTCTCGCGGTCCTCGTCATCGACGACAATCACGAATTTGCCCTGGCGGAAATCCTCCAGTGCCTCCTCTATACTGTCAAGCTTTATTTTCGAATCCATGCTTGGTTTTAGAAATTTATTGCAAAGTTAATTTTTTTAGTCGTGACGGCCAAATGCAGCACGCTTATGCACACGTCCCGATTTTTCCGGCGTTGCCGCTCCCGCAATATCGGGACAATCCATTAACGCGAGTTCGGGATAAGTAATACCCTGAACTCGCGCTACTAACCTTTTGCGCAGACGGATGCCGCGCCCCGACGGCAGTGCTGCTGCCTGCGGGAGCGCGGCATCGCGCTGACGGGAGGGTGCGGGAGCAAAGTGTCTCGTCCCTACATCTCCTCGCCGTATCCGGAACCGTCCTGTATCTCGCCGCCGTCGGATTGTCCGGGCTTGCGCTTGGCCTTCATGTTCCCGAAAGAGTACTTGACGGTAAAGCGGACCGTTCGCGACGAGCGCCAGCGCTTATTGTCTTGCGTATAGCCGAGTCCATTGGTGACGTTGTGCATACGACGCGAATCAAAGACGTCGCGGCAGTTGACGGAGAATGACCAGTTGCCGAGGTTCTTGCGGATGCCCAGGTCCACGTTCCAGGCGGGCTCGTGAGTGCCCTGTGCCTCCTTCTGGCGTGAATGATAGCGTCCGGTGGCCTGGATGGACATGGACCAGGGCAGGCGCACTGAAATCATGGATCGGATATCCCAGGCGAAAGAGTTCTGCTTGTCGCCGCTCAGGGAGTAGGTCTGGCCGTCGCGGACGAAGTCCTTCTGCCAGGCCTTGAGGTGGCTCTGGTAGACGTTGCCCGTGGTGGTGATCTCCAGCACGCGGTTGAAGAGCTGGTTCTTGACCACGAGCTCGGCGCCGGAGTTGAAGCGCTTGGAGACATTGTCCCAGGTGGTGTACATGACGTTGTCGGCGGTTATGTAGCTGAGGCGCGTCATGATGTCATCGGCGGTGCGCAGGTAGCCGCTCAGCGAGATCATGTGGTTATCCCAGGTCTTGATGTAGTTGAGTTCGAAGGCGTTGGAGTACTCGGGCTGGAGCTCGGGGTTGCCGTAGGAGATGTCGGTGGGGTTGGAAATGTTCTGGAAAGAGTTGAGCTGTCCGCCCCAGGGCCGGCGTATGCGGCGGGTGTAGTTGATCTGCACCTCATTGTCGCGGGGCAGGGAGTAGCTGAGAAAGATGCTTGGGAAGAGGGCGAAACGGTTCTTCTTGAACATGGGCACGTCGTCCTCGGCCTGACCGAAGTTCAGGGAGCGTGTGCGTATCTGCCACGCTTCTGCGCGTACGCCGCCGGAGTAGGAGAAGTTGCCTACGCGGCCGCCGAGAGTGGCGTAGAAGGCGGTGATGTTGTTATCGTAGATGAACTTGTTGTAAAGGTCGCGAAGCAGGGTGCCGTCGGTGTGTTCGGGGGCACCCCAGGTGGTGACGGGGGTGTTCTCGTGGCTGTAGGTGCCGTTATAGCCGGCCTCAAGCTTGAAGTAGTCGTTTAAGCGGACAGAGTAGTCGAGCTTGGCTTCGATGGACGAGGTTCTGATGTCCTGCCTCTGCGCCTGGTAGACATCCTCGGCATCCTCCTGGCCGGGGAACTCCTGATGCTGCTCGTAGACGTTATCGTTGGGACCGCCCCAGTGATTGTATCCCACAGTGGCCTGCAGGGTATGGACGTCAGACCACTTATGCAGGTAGCCGAGCTCGGCGTGGGTGCCGAACATGCCAGACGAGGAGCTGGAGTAGTTGCGGTTGAAGTTCCAGTGGTTGAGGAGGTTGGAGCTGTAGAGGGTGGTGGTATGGCCCCAGCGGTGACCCATCATGCCGAAACCGGACAGGGAGAACTCGTCTTTGTCGGTGAGGTGGTAGGTGGCGCCGAGGCGGAGGAAGAGGTTGTTGCCGTGGTTGCTACTCTCGCCGTCGGAGTTAAGGAAGTAGTTCCGGCCGTCGGCGTCGAGCTCGTCGTAGGTGCGACGCGATTCGGAGCCTCCCTTGTTGTGGCGCATTCGGAATCCAAGGCCGCCGTAGAGTTCCCAGCGGGCATCGGAGTAGTTGATATTGAAGGAGGCGTTGCCGCCGCCGCGTGTAGTGGCGCCTATCTCGGCGCTGCCGAAGTAGCCGCCGCGACGGTCCTGCTTGAGGATGATATTGATGATGCCGGCGGTGCCTTCGGGCGAGTACTTGGCAGAGGGGTTGGTGATGACTTCGATGCGCTCGATGCTCTCGCCGGGTATCTGCTCGAGAATCTGGGCGCGGTTGTCGGCGGTGAGGCCGGACTCCTTGCCGTTAATCCATACGGTGACGGAGGAGTTGCCTCGCAGGGAGACTTCGCCGTCCTGGTCCACCTCGACGGAGGGGATGGACTCGAGGAGCTCGCTGGCGGACTGCCCGGCGGAAAGGATAGAGGCGTCGACGTTGAAGACGCGGCGGTCTAGGTCGAAGCGCATCTGGCCTCGAACGCCGGTGACGACTACTTCCTCAAGCATCTTGGTGTCCTCGGCCAGGGTCACGTCGGGCAGCTGGACGTCGGTGTCGGCGATGACGATGTCGCGTTCCTGGGGCACGTTGCCCTCCATGGTGATGAGGACTGTATACTTGCCGGCCGGGATGTTCTTGATCTCGAAGGTGCCGTCTTCGGCTGTGGATGTGCCTATGGCCAGGCGCTTGCCGTTTTCGTCGGCAAGCTGGATGTTGACGAAGTCCATGGGCTGTCCTGACTTGCCGACTACCTTCCCTCGCAGGTTGGCGTCGGCCATAGCGGCGGAGCCGCACAACAGGGCCGTCAGCGCGACGGCGCACAGTTTCTTGGTTATACTCATTGCTTTCGTGGTCTCTTACGAGAGTGAGACACGGGAAAAAAGGTAAGGTTTAATTTTGAGTCAAAAGTTAAAAGTCAAGAGTGCGACGACGCCACTCGGAACGCCATTCGACTCTTGACTTTTCAACTCGCAACTAATCTTGGTCAGAAGCGGAGCTTTGCGGAAGTGCTTCCGCACACTGCGATGTAGAGGCCGCGGGCCGGGACGACAATGTCGGTGCCGGCGAGGCCGCGGGCTGCGACGCGGCCGTCGGCGGTGTAGAGGATGACGGTCTGGCCTACGTCGGCGCCATCGACGCGCAGGGTCATGCCATCGGTGGCGAAAGTCACCTGGCTGTCGACATCGATGCCGGCCACAGAGTTGAAGCCGGCGCGGGAGTAGGCGGTGAAATATACATTTCCTGAACCGAAAAGCTCGTCATCGTCGGTGTCCTCGTCCTCGGTGATGGAAGTCAGAGTGATGTCGGTCAGGGAACCGTCCCAGGCCTTGAGCGCAGGGGTCGTGTTCTCTGTAAAGGAATGGTACTGCATACACGGGAAGCAGACGAACATTGAAGAACCTGGCCTCTTTTCATTGCCGTGTGCTTCCACGATATTGGCGTACTGGTGATCGGCATCGTCGTTGACGATGTTGTAGTTCCAGATTCGGGGCTGATAGTCGATATGCCATACGAGCATACCCCAGGATGGAACGTAATGGTCCCAGTCGTCCCGGTTCCACTGGCGGTTCTCGAGGGTGAAGTATTCGTTGGCCTTGTTGGTGGGGATGACGTAAGCCTGGTTTGTGTTCAGCAGCGAGGCGGGGAGCTCATAGTCGGCGCCGCGCTCAAGGATGATGGGCTTGAGCCATCCCAGAGCGCTGCGCTCCCAGGCCGAAAGTGTGGGGGGCGTCTTGGAATCGTTGACGTAGGAGCCGGATGCCATCAGAGCCCAGATGCCAGGGTGGTTTTCGGCTTTGTAGCTGGTGGAATAGAGGTCAGGAAGGCCGAGCACGTGGCCGAACTCGTGACAGAAGGTGCCGATGGCGTCGACACCGGAAGCCGTGAGCTCGTTGCCGCAGGCGTAGGAGCCAAGCTTTACACCGTCGAAGACGGGCGACATATCCTCGGGAATTACCCAAGAATGGGGCCAGATGGTATTGGCACCCCCGCCGCTGGCCTCGCCGCGGCCGGCATAGATGACGTAGACGTTGTCAACAAAACCGTCGTGGTTATTGTCATAGTCGGCGAAGTTCACCTTACCCAGGGCGCCCTGGCAGCCGTGGATGACCATCTCGCGAGGACGGACGTCGCTGCTGCCATCGGAACCATGCGCGCCGTAGTAGGCCTGCGTGTTGGGCAGTGTGATGGGGCCTACGACGTCGAACTGCGGGGTAAACTGGCCTTTGGAAGCGTCGGCGTAATAGTCCAGGGCCGAACCTGTGAAGCCACGCTCCTTGTAGTTGCGCTGGGTAATCTGCGCCTTGATCATGTCGGTAGAACCGGTGGAGAAGCGGACGTCGGAATACTGCACCATGAGCACGAGCACCTTGGGAGAGCCGATGGTGGGGAAATCGCTGCCCGGGAACAAGCCTGGCAGGCGGTCGCCGGGATACACCATGCCGTTTTCAAGCTGCCGGGCGGGCGCCTGGCGCGTTTCGGCCGTGCGGTTCACATAAGGATGCCTGGCCGGGGCGGCGGAGATGCCGGCCTGCGCCTTTTTTATCATGGCGGCCTGCTCGGCGGGATTGGCGGCAAGGCGGGCATTGCCGTCGGTGACAAGCTCGCCGGGCGTGAAGACTCCCTCGGCGTCGAGGCTGGCATAGCGGAAGCCATCGGCGGTCTCAAGGACCATGCGACCGTTTTCGGTGGTGTAGTAGTGTCCGCGCTCGTCGCCGTACAGGCGCACGCGAATTGAGGAACCATCGGGCTGCGTCATGGTCAGCACACCGGGATATGCCGGCACGGCCTGCGCCCCAAGGGCTCCGCCGACGAACAGGGTAAGGACTGTCGCGACCTTAGATATTCGTTTCATAATATGGTTATGTAGGGGTTTCTTTTCAAATTGCGAAGTTAATACATTTTGTCTTCTTCTGCAAATTTCCTGCTAAAAACACATGCGGGGCGGAGTCACAAAACATTTGGGTATCTCGCCAAAACAATATCGCCTCACCAAACTTACGATTGTGCCGGACTAACGAAAAAACTGACCACAACAACATGCGAACGCGAGTTGTCTTTCAACTTTTACCACCGCACATTGTTTATATTAGGAGCGCCGGAAAGGGAATCGTACACGCGGCAGGCGTTTTTTCGGCCCAGTCCCACTCCGTTTCAAAAAAAATCACTAATTTTGCGCTCTGAAAAGTACGAAAGGTAAAAACTCTTAAAGAAACACACAAGCAGATGAAGATTGAGAAAATCGTAGGCCGCGAGATACTCGACTCGCGAGGCAATCCTACAGTGGAGGTGGACGTCACCCTGGAATCCGGCGCCTTCGGTCGCGCCGCAGTGCCCTCGGGCGCCAGCACCGGCGTCAACGAGGCCCTCGAACTTCGCGACGGCGACCCCAACCGCTATGGAGGCAAGGGTGTCCTTAAGGCAGTGGCCAACGTCAACGGTCCCATCGCCGAAGCTCTCACAGGCATGAGCGCCCTCGACCAGATATCAATCGACCGCGCCATGATCGAGCTCGACGGTACCCCCACCAAGTCCAAGCTTGGCGCCAACGCCATCCTCGGAGTATCGCTGGCAGTAGCCAAGGCCGCTGCCGACTACCTCGACCTGCCTCTATATAAATACATCGGCGGCGCCAACAGCTACGTGCTGCCCGTGCCCATGATGAACATCATCAACGGCGGCGCCCACTCCGACGCCCCCATCTGCTTCCAGGAGTTCATGATACGCCCCGTCGGCGCCTGCTGCTTCCCCGAAGCCATCCGCTGGGGCACAGAGGTCTTCCACGCCCTGAAAAAAGTCCTCAAGGACCGAGGTCTCAGCACCGGTGTAGGCGACGAGGGCGGCTTCGCCCCCGCACTCAAGTCCACCGACGACGCCCTCAGCGCCATCATCGACGCCATCGTGGCCGCCGGCTACCAGCCCGGACGCGACATCACCATCGGTCTCGACTGCGCATCCTCCGAGTTCTACAAGGACGGCATGTACGACTACACCTGGAAACAGGCCGACGGCAAGAAGCTCACCCGCGAGCAGCAGGTCGACTACTTAGAACAGCTCATCGACAAGTATCCCATCGACAGCATCGAGGACGGCATGGCCGAGAACGACTGGGAAGGCTGGCGCCTGCTGACAGAGCGCATCGGCAACCGCTGCCAGCTCGTCGGCGACGACCTCTTCGTCACCAACGTCAAGTACCTGCGCCGCGGCATCGAGGAAGGCTGCGCCAACTCCATCCTCGTCAAGGTCAACCAGATCGGCACCCTGACCGAGACCCTACAGGCCGTGGAGATGGCCCAGCGCAACGGCTACACTGCCGTCATCAGCCACCGCTCCGGCGAAACCGAGGACAGCACCATAGCCGACATCGCCGTAGCCACCAACTCCGGCCAGATCAAGACCGGCAGCGCCTCCCGCTCCGACCGCATGGCCAAATACAACCAGCTTCTGCGCATCAGCCAGCAGCTCGGCGCCGACGCACAGTACGGCTATCCCCTCATCCGCCGCAAGTAACCCCTGCCCATACATCGAGCGGCGCGACCCGGGATGGGGTCGCGCCGCTCCGCATTTCAAACATTTGTCCGGCTCGCATTTGGGCGATTGCGCGGATTTGCGTACCTTTGCGCCTGATTAAGGTAATTCAGCCCAAATGGATAAGAGAAAAAGAAACACCGGGACGCTCCGCTTCACCAAGATGGAGGGCCTCGGCAACGACTATATTTATGTGGACTGCACGCTCGGCGAGCCGGACGTGGACTGGCCGGCGCTATCCATCGCCATGAGCGACCGCCACTTCGGTGTCGGAGCCGACGGCATCATCCTCATCATGCCCAGCCTCAAGGCCGACTTCCGGATGCGGATGTTCAACGCCGACGGCTCCGAGGGCAAAATGTGCGGCAACGGCTCACGCTGCGTCGCCAAGTTCGTACATGACCGCGGCCTGACGGACAAGTCGTGCGTCACGCTCGAAACGCTGGCCGGAATCAAGGTCCTTGACATGCACTTCGGCCCCGACGGACAGGTAGAGACGGTGACTGTCGACATGGGCGAGCCGGTGCTCCGCGCCGCCGACGTCCCCGCCGTATGCAAAAAGGAGCGCATGGTGGAAGAGCCCCTGAATACTCCCACCCGAGGCAAGTTCGAGGTGACGGCCGTGAGCATGGGCAACCCACACGGCGTCATCTTCGTGCCGGAGGTCACCGACGCCTTAGTGCTCGGCGCCGGTCCGCAGCTGGAGCGCCACGAGGCATTCCCCGACCGCGCCAACATCGAGTTCGTGCAGGTGCTCAACCCGCACGAGGTGCGAATGCGCGTATGGGAGCGCGGCAGCGGCGAGACTCTCGCCTGCGGCACAGGTGCCTGCGCCACCGCCGTGGCATGCGTGCTCACCGGCCGGACAGGACGGGACGTCATCGTGCATCTCACCGGCGGCGACCTGCACATCCGCTGGGACGAGAAAGACAACCACGTATACATGACCGGCCCGGCCCGCTTCGCATTCGACGGCGAGTGGGCTCTGTGAATTCTGTGAATAAGGAAGCGCCACGCTGAGGCGGGCGCCAAATACTAAGGAAAAAACCACTGCCTCGCACGTCCTCAACTCTCAACTAAAAACACCATGTTCAAAGTAAACGACAATTTCCTGAAACTGCCCGCCTCGTACCTGTTCAGCGAAGTGGCCAAGCGCATCAATAAATATACGGCCGCACACCCCGAGGCCGAGATCATCCGTATGGGCATCGGCGACGTCACCCGTCCCCTCGCCCCCGAAGTGATAAAAGCCCTCCACGAGGCCGTCGACGACGAGGCACGAGGCGAGACCTTCCACGGCTACGGCCCCGAGCAGGGATACACCTTCCTGACCGAGAAGATCGCCGAGACCGACTACCGCCGCATCGGCGTCGACATCGCCACCGACGAGATATTCGTCAGCGACGGCGCCAAGTGCGACACCGGCAACATCGGCGACATCCTTGCCATCTCCGACCGCGTGGCCGTCACTGACCCCGTCTACCCCGTGTACGTCGACACCAACATCATGGCCGGACGCAGCGGAGACCTGCTCGCCGACGGTCGCTGGAGCGACATCGAATACCTGCCCTGCACCGCCGACAACGACTTCGTGCCTGAGCTGCCAAAGACAAACCCCGACATCATATACCTCTGCTATCCGAACAACCCCACCGGCACCACGCTGACCCACGACCAGCTCAAGATATGGGTCGACTACTGCCGCCGCCAGGGCTCGCTGCTCCTCTTCGACGCCGCCTACGAAGCCTTCATCACCGAGTCCGACGTGCCTCACTCCATCTTTGAGATCGAGGGAGCGCGCGAGTGCGCCATCGAGTTCCGCAGCTTCTCCAAGACTGCCGGCTTCACGGGCATCCGCCTCGGCTACGCCGTCATACCCAAGGAGCTGAAGGGCGCCGACGCCAAGGGGAACCCCATCAGCCTCAACGCCCTCTGGAACCGCCGCCAGACAACCAAGTTCAACGGCGCCAGCTACCTGACGCAGCGCGCCGCTGCCGCCACCTACTCCGAGGCCGGACGCCGGCAGCTCCAGGAGACCATCGACTATTACCTGCGCAACGCCCGCATAATGCGCGAGGCCCTCACCGCCACCGGTCACAAGGCTGTGGGCGGAGTCAACTCCCCCTACGTCTGGATCAAGACCCCCGACGGCATGAACTCCTGGCAGTTCTTCGACTGGCTGCTTGAAGAGTGCAACGTCGCCGGCACGCCCGGCAGCGGCTTCGGCCCAAGCGGCGAAGGCTACTTCCGCCTCACCGCCTTCAACACCGAGGAAAACACCCGCCGCGCAATGGAGCGCATCAAGAACAAAGGATAAACACGAGGTGCCGGACGACACACGCTCCGGCACCTTCTCTTTTAAAGCATATTGCAATGAATAGTCCTACCTTAACCTTCCACCAAGCCCTGCGGACTGTCATTCTGACTGTCGTGCTACCCCTCGCCCTATCCGCTTCGGCGGACGTGCAGTTCCGCAACAGCGACATACTCTATGTCGGGCGTCCGGCGACGAAGCAGGCCATCGTCAAAGCTTACGTCGGCACCCCGAGAACGGATGTGGAGATAAACATCCCGGCGCAAGTGTCGGCCGACGGCGTGCAATACGACGTCGTGGGCATCGACCAGGAGGCTTTCCAGGCCCAGCACCGCATCACCCGCATCAGCATCCCCGCCACCGTGACCTACATCGGTGACTACGCATTCCGCAATTGCTCGCACCTAACAGCCATCGAAGTAGCGGCAGACAACGAGAGCTTCTGCTCCGAGGGCGGCGTTCTCTTCAACAAAAACAAGGCGTGGTTGCTCGCCTTCCCCGCCGGGCTGCACCCCAACGACGCCTACACCGTGCCCGGAAGCGTACGCTACATCGACAAGGGCGCCTTCTACCACGCCACGATCACCGGCATCAACCTCCCGGCCAATATAGAGAGCATCGGCGAAGAGGCCTTCTTCGGCTGCTCGTCGCTGACGTCCATCGACTTCCCCGCCACCCTGCACGAGCTGGGCGACGGGGCCTTCGGATACTGCAGCTCGCTGACCACGCTCCGTCTGCCCGACGGACTGCCTACAATTCCCGCAAAGGCTTTCATGCACTGTGACAAGGTCGCCACCCTGACGCTGCCGCAGCGGCTGCGCACCATCGGTCCGAACGCCTTCTCCCAGTGCGAGGCGCTGCCATCGGTGGAGCTCCCCGCCAGCCTCGACAGCCTCGCCCCCGGCGCCTTCGGCGACTGTAAGGCCCTTACGACAGTGACCATCCCCGAAGCAAGCAATAGGTTCCGCTCCGTCGGCGGCATCCTCTTCGACAAAAGTGCGTCCACCCTCCTTCTCTACCCTGCCGGACGCGCCGACTCGACATACACGGTGCCGGAGGGCATCGCGGAAATCGGCTCGCAAGCCTTCTACACCAACCGCCACATAACCAATGTGTCGCTGCCGCAGTCACTGCGCCGTATCTGCCGCGAAGCCTTCCGCTTCTGCTACCGGCTGGCGTCAATGGCAGTGCCCAATGGAGTGACTGCCATCGACGTCGGCGCCTTCCAGGAATGCATGAATCTGTCCTCCGTCCACCTGCCTGAGAACCTGACCGAGATCGCCGACCGACTGCTGTACATGACTGCCATAGAGAGCCTCGACATCCCGACACAGGTGCGACGCATCGGCGAGTACGCCTTCTATCTCGCACCGCTGCGATACGTCTATATCCCGGACGAAGTGGAGGAAATAGGCAAAAACGCCTTCTTCGACAACGCCTTCCTGCAAGGCGCCACCATAGGCGCCGGAGTAAGGAAAATCGGCTACGGCTGCTTTGCCCAGACCGGCTTGCTTCGCGTGGACTTCCGCGGATCTGTGCTGGCCGAAATCGGATCCCTCGCCTTCCGCGCCTGCTGGCACCTGAAAGAGATGAACCTTCCCAAGGGCGTGACAACCATCGGGCAGGACGCCTTCGGTGGCTGCATAGCCATGACAAAAGTGGTGCTGCCACCCTCCCTGAGGGACATCGCCGCCTACGGTTTCGCCGATTGCCATGCCCTGCGCGACATCTTCTCCCTGAGCGACACGCCGCCGACGCTGGGCAAGGAGTCCTTCAGCATGGAGCAGGCGTCCGTGCGCCTATACGTGCCCACCCGGAGCGAGAATAAGTATGCCTCCGCCAGCATATGGAGCGGCTTCACCAACCGCCGCGGCATCGGCTACCTCCACCTCCAGGCCGGCAGCAACCAGCTTGAGACGTACACCGACTCCATGACGCTGTTAATTCCCCCGCCCGTGCAGACCACCGCTCCCATCCTATCCTCGCACTGGGTCAGCGACGACCCCACCATAGCCTCGATTGACAGCCTCGGTCTGATGCGCGGCCTCACACCCGGCACCACCTCGGTGTGGCACGTGACCCAGGACACGGCCATGAACGAACAGCGCACTCGCTGCGAGGTCACCGTGCTTCCCTGCGACGTCGAGGGCATCGACGCCGATTCCCCATCACTCCTCCCCGGCGACGGCGTCTACACCCTCTCCGGCCTGCACATGGCCGCCGACCCGGACGACACCTCCGCACTTCCCTCCGGCATCTACATCGTGCGCCGCCGAGGCAAAACCCAAAAGCTGATGATAAATGCGCCACAGAGAAGATAGGGACGAAGCCACCCGCGCACGCCAATTGCAAAGTAAGACCCCGTTCAATAAAAATAGCTTCGCCTGACGTTGCTTCCCTCTTAAGTTCTACAGGTAATACAGAAGAAAAAATGGACACACTGAGATTCAGGGCCGTGGAAGCGGCCGCCAACCGTCAACCGGTATCCGCCGAGATGCCCTCCAGGCGCCCCAGCGACTATTACGCCTCGCTGGTATTCAACCGCGAGACGATGTACGAGTACCTGCCGCTGGAGACCTACCGCGCCCTCACGCACGCCATCGACAACCGCGAGCCGCTGCCGCGCGACGTCGCCGACGCCGTAGCCGACGGCATGAAGCGCTGGGCCATCGACCACGGCGCCCGACACTACACCCACTGGTTCCAGCCCCTTACCGAGACGACCGCCGAAAAGCACGATGCCTTCATCGACCTCGACGGCAAGGGAGGGGTGATGGAGGAGTTCACCGGCAAGCTGCTGGTGCAGCAGGAGCCCGACGCCTCCTCCTTCCCCAACGGCGGCATACGCAATACCTTCGAAGCCCGCGGCTATTCGGCATGGGACATCTCCTCGCCCGCCTTCATCCTGCGCGGCACACTCTGCATACCCACCATCTTCATCTCCTACACAGGCGAGAGCCTCGACTACAAGACACCGCTGCTGCGCGCACTGGCAGCAGTGGACCGCGCCGCCACCTCCGTGGCACAACTCTTCGACCCCGAAGTGCAGCACGTGCAGTCAAACCTCGGCTGGGAGCAGGAGTACTTCCTCGTCGACGAGGCACTGTGCAACGCCCGCCCCGACCTCATGCTCACAGGCCGCACCCTCATGGGCCACGAGTCGGCCAAGAACCAGCAGCTCGAAGACCACTACTTCGGAGCCATCCCCGCCCGTGTCGAAGCCTTCATGCTCGACCTGGAGACCGAAGCCTACCGCCTCGGAATACCCCTCAAGACCCGCCACAACGAGGTGGCTCCCAACCAGTTCGAGTTCGCCCCCATATTCGAGGAGACCAACCTGGCCAACGATCACAACATGCTCGTCATGAGCCTGATGGGCGACGTGGCCCGGCGACACCACTTCCGCGTGCTGCTCCACCCCAAGCCCTTCGCCGGCGTCAACGGCTCCGGCAAGCACTGCAACTGGTCGCTCAGCACCGACACCGGCGAACCACTGCTCAGCCCGGGCAAGGACCCGAAGCAGAACCTGCGCTTCATCACCTTCGTGGCCAACGTCATGGCCGCCGTCCATCGCCACAACGCCCTGCTCAAGGCGTCCGTCATGAGCGCCGACAACGCCCACCGCCTGGGCGCCAACGAGGCCCCGCCCGCCATCATCAGCATCTTCGCCGGCACACAGCTCAGCGACATCCTGACCAAGGTCGCCGCCACCACCGACGATCAGCTCCTCGACATCACCACCAAGCAGACCGTCACCCTCGGCCTGAGCCAGATTCCCGATCTGCGCATCGACACCACCGACCGCAACCGCACCTCGCCCTTCGCCTTCACCGGCAACCGTTTCGAGTTCCGCGCCGTCAGCTCATCGGCCAACTGCGGCGCCCCCATGATCGCCCTCAACGCCGTCGTAGCCGACCAGCTCGCAACCTTCCGCCAGGCCATAGACAAGCGCGTAGCCAAGGGACAGGACACCATGCACGCCATCCTCGCCGAAGTCCGCCGCCTCATCCGCGAGTCCGAGCCCATACATTTCGACGGCAACGGATACACCGACGAATGGAAGGTCGAGGCCGCACGCCGCGGACTCGACACCGAGACAAACCCCGCACTCATCTTCGACGCCTACCTGCGCCGCGAGAGCGTGGAGATGTTCACCCGCACCGGCGTCCTCACGCCCCGCGAGCTCCAGGCACGCAACGAAGTCAAATGGGAGATGTACACCAAGAAGATCCAGATCGAGGCCCGCGTGCTCGGCGACCTCGCCATCAACCACATCATCCCCGTGGCCACCCGCTACCTCGGCATCCTGCTCGACAACATGGACAAGGCGCGGCGCGTCTTCGGCGACATCAAAGGCACGGCCATGACCGCCTCCGACGCCGAGAGTGCCGAGAGCATCATGCGCCACACCTCCGAAATCCGCACCCTCACCGACGAAATGGTCGAGGCCCGCAAAGTCGCCAACCGCATCACCGAAGAGCGCGAAAAGGCACTCGCCTATTCCCGCACCGTCGCACCCAAGCTCGACGAAATCCGCCGCCACATCGACAAACTCGAACTCACCGTCGACAACCAGCTGTGGCCGCTGCCCAAGTACCGCGAACTGCTCTTCACCCGCTAACGCGAACTGCAGCTGTTCATCCGCCAAGCCGCAAGGACGCACGGACAGAGCGTCCCTGAAACCCGACAACCTGAAAATAAGGTTTTACGACGCAGCCACTTTTTATTATCTTTGCGGCATGAAAAGAATTCTTGTCGCAGCAGTGTGCGCGCTCGGGGCAGTACTGAGCCTCGGCGCCGAGACCCAGGAGGAACGGATGCACCAGGGTGCCTACCTACAGTTCGCGGCCGTGCCGGGGCGGACAGTGGACCATGTCAGGGAAAACCGGGGCGTCGTCGTCAATCCCACGCCGGTGAGCATACGCTGGCTCGGCAGGGATTCGGTCGACGTCAGCCGCGGCTTCAACCTCGAGAAGGTACCCATGGCGCTCCGATCCGAGTTCGAGGCAGCAGCGACGTCCAAGAGCATATACGGCGACAGTGTAGGGACACACGGCCCGTGCGTCCGTTTCGACAAAGCCGGCCTGCCGGTGAAAATCACGCTGACAAAGGCGAAAAAGGGCGAGCTGCCGGGTGCATATACCCTGGCAATCAAGTCGCACGGGGTGAGCATCCAGGCCAACGACGCCGTCGGGGTGTTCTATGCCGCAGGCACGTTGTGTCAGGTGGTGGAAAGCGCGACCAAGAACCCTCAACTATTTCGCACACACGAGCCGTGCGTCCCTACAGCTCTCGACTCTCACCTCGCCTTCGTGCCGGCCATGGAGGTCTCGGACCGACCGGAGTTCCCGATACGTGGCGTCGTAGAGGGCTTCTACGGCACTCCATGGAGCCACGAGGTGCGTTTGCGGATGCTCGACCATATGGGCCGCAATAAGATGAACAGCTACGTCTTTGGTCCCAAGGACGACCCCTATCACCGCACCCCGCACTGGCGCCAGCCCTACCCCGAGGCCGAGGGCGCCAAAATCGCAGAACTCTGCCAGCGCGCGGCCAAGAACCACGTCAACTTCATCTGGGCCATACACCCGGGCGGCGACATCCGCTGGGACCGCGCCGACTACGATTCGCTGCTCAACAAGTTCGCTTCCATGTACGACCTGGGCGTGCGGCAGTTCGCCGTCTTCTTCGACGACATATCGGGCGCCGGTACCGACTCGCACCGCCAGGCGACACTGCTCAACGCCCTCAACCGCGACTTCGTGCAGAAAAAGCAGGGCGTAAAGCCGCTGATTGTCTGCCCTACGGACTACACCCAGGCGTGGGCCAATCCCACCGACTCCGGGCAGCTTGCCATCTACGGCCGTGAGCTCGACCCAGGCATCGAGGTATTCTGGACCGGCTCCAAGGTCTGCTCCGACGTTGCCCGCGTCGACCGCGCTTTCGTCCGCGAACGCATCAATCGGCCATCGCTGACCTGGTGGAACTTTCCCGTCAGCGACTATGTGCGCACCAACCTGCTTATGGGCCCGTCGTACAACCTCGACACCACGCTGACCCGAGCCGACATGAGCGGCATACTCTCCAACCCCATGGAACAGGGCGAGGCCTCCCGTGCGGCCGTCTATTCGGTAGCCGACTACGCCTGGAACCCGCGTGCCTACAACGCCCTCGACAGCTGGGAACGCTCACTGACAGACCTCGAGCCGGGCGCCACGCAGGCTCTCCGCAACTTCGCCATCCACGCCACCGACCCGCAGAAAGACTACCGCAAAATCGAGTCGTGGGAGACCGACACCTTCCGCTACGACAACTACACCGAGGAGCAGTTCGAGGCGCTGTCAGAGACGTTCTCCAACCTGGCATCGGCGCCGATGCAGCTGGCCGTGGGCGGCGCCAACACCGAGCTCTTCAAGGAGATATATCCGTGGCTGGAACAGGGTGCCAACCTGGGTGGACGCGGCTTCATGGCCCTGCAGCTCATCAAGGCATACGAGAGCGGCGAGAGCGACGAGTTCCGCAACACCTACCGCCTGCTCGACCTCGTCAACGCAGTCCAGCGCCCCGCCTGGCTACAGCACCGCGTCGGCACTCAGCGCCTCCAGCCCTTCATTGACCAGGTCCTCCGCGACCTCCGCCCCTTCTACGAAAGCGTTTCGACTGACAGTGCAGGGACGCACGGCCAGTGCGTCCGCTAAGTGCAACGGGATTAATCCCGCCTACTGGTAGAGCAGCTGAACGCTGCGCTTGATGAGTCGGCGGATGGTGCGCCACTTGGGGAAGATTGCCTGGGGACGCAGGGGGCCGTAGCTGACCAGGAGAAGCAGAAGGCTGAAAAGGGCCACGATAAGCAGCCAGCCGTAGATTTCTTTCATCGACAGCAGCATGGCCGTCGGCAGGGACAGGCCCACGGCCGTCGTCTCGCGAGCCAGCACGTGGTTGAACCACTCCCCTACCAGCGCCGGGCCGAGGCAGGCGCCCATCACGGCCCCCGTGAAGCCGTTGATGGTCAATGCCTGCGGAAAGACCATGAAGGGTAATCCACTCTGCACTATCGACGTCAGATAGACGATGGAAATGATCACCGCCCCGGCACCGCGCATGAACAGCGGCACCAGCAGCGCCTCCTTCTCCACCCCGTAGCCGATGCCGAAGTAGAACCACGCCAGGTATCCGGCCGCCAGAGCGAACCCGATCACCGTCATGGTCTTATAGCGCCACTTGCGCAGCGCGAAGGTGACATAGGTGAAAAGAACGCCCACGACGATACCCGCAAACACGTACCAGTTGAGGTCGATGAGGTTCTCTTCGTCGAAGCCGAGGATGTGCTCGGCGTATGAGTGCTCTAAGACGTGCTCGGTGGCCATGAGGGTGAAGAAGACAATATAGACGAGCGTGGCGCGGACCACGTTACGGTTCTTCAGCGCCATGAACGAGATATACGGATGACGCAGGAACGTAGCGCGCCAGAGGTTGAGCGCCGCCGCTGCCAGGCCAATGAGGGTGGCGTAGCGGATTTCCATGGCGTTCCACCAGTCGAAATAGTTGCCGTAGACGCACACAAAGACGAAGGCGAGCATGAACACTCCCCAGAGCAGCGACCCGATCCAGTCGATGCCCAGCAGCGGGATGTACATCGGACAGCGCACCGGCCGCACCAGCACCATAACCGCCAGCATCATCAGCGCCAGGGAGCCGACAATGCACCAGTTCATGTACTGCCACGTATAGAACTCGGCGAAGTAGACGGTAGCAATGCCGCTGAGCTGGATGACGCCGTCGACCACGATATAGACGTAGCAGAAGAAGATGGACATGTCGCGGTAAGGGGTGAGCCAAAGCTGGATGGTGGAGTTGCAGGCGAAGGTGCCCTGCATGCGGAACCATCCGGCCACGAAGCAGACGCCCACCAGCAGGGCGACGTTATCGGTCAGTGCGCAGACCACATTGGCGGCAATCAGCACGGCGGCGACGGCGAGCAGCTGGGTGCGCGTGGAGAAACGGAACTTGATGCGGAACATGACGGCGAAGTTAAGCGCCATGCCCGCCAGGGAGGCGTACCCGGCCATGAGGACGTCCTGGGTCATCAGCGCCTGATCGCCGACCATGTTCGAGGCGGCCGCCAGGTAGACGCCGCCGGAGAACTGAATCACCAGCACGAAGACCACGAACAGCCAGGGCTTCAGCCGCCGGGGCACGAAATTCGGGACGTCGGGGATGTCGAAGCACCCCTTGGGAACGAGTCGTTCAGCCATAGCTTAGTTGAGGGTTGAGAGTCTATAGTTGAGGGTTGAGAGTTGCGGAAGTGTGAGTGCGACAACCCTCAACTATAGACTCTCAACTTTTAATAGACTTTGCATTCCACGTTCATGCCGGCGCGGAGGCGGGTCATGTCGGCAGGCTTGTTTGCGGGGGTGAACTCGATGCGCACAGGAACGCGCTGGCGCACCTTGACGAAGTTGCCGGCGGAGTTGTCCTGGGGCATGCGGGCCAGGGAGGCGCCGGTGGCAGTGGAGATGGACTTCACCACTCCGGCGAAAGTTACGCCGGGGATGGCATCAACAGTGATCTCGACCCGGCTGCCGACGGCGATATGGCGCAGCTGCGTCTCCTTGTAGTTGGCCGTGACCCAGATGTCGCCGGCGTCGACTATGTCGAGCAGCGTCTGTCCCGGCTGTACGAGCTGCCCGACCTGTATCTCCTTGCGCGACGCGTAGCCGTCGCACGGCGCCGTGATGACAGTGTAGCTGAGATTCAGCTCGGCCGTCTCGACGGCGGCGCGGGCCAGCTCGATGCCTGCCTGCGACTGCGACACGCGTCCCTGACTGACGTTCACCACCGTGGACGCGGCGGAGTGCTGACGCCGCAGCGCTTCGTAGCGGGCCCGCTTGGCCTCGTAGTCGGTCTTGACTCGGTCATATTCCTGGCGCGTCACGGCGTCCTTGGCCAACAGCTTTTCGTATCGGGCCAGGTCGGTGGCGGCGTTATCCATCAGCACGCGTGCTTCGACCACGGCGGCATCGGAGACGGCGGCATCGGAGGCGGCGGTAGTGACGGCACGGGAGGCGACGTCGCACCCTGCCAGCGCGGCCTGGTATTCGGCGCGGGCGCGGTCAAGGGCCAGACGCAGGTCGGAGTCGTCGATGACGACAAGCGTGTCGCCCTTTCTCACCGGCTCGTACTCACGGAAACGGATCTCCTTGATGTAGCCCTGCACGCGGCTGTTGACGGGCGAGATCTGCTGGTTCACCTGCGCGTTGTCGGTGAACTCCACGTCGTCCAGATGCACGAACTTGACACACACCCATGCCAGGGCGGCACCGATGATTATCAGTGTCAGTATGTAGGAGAGTATCTTCTTGGTTCTTTTCTTGCTCATGATTTTAGTTGATAGTTGACGCGAGCAGCCATTACCATGGCATTGTCGCCCGCTTCAGCGCGGCGCTATATTTTCCCGACGGTGAATAGCAGCCGATAGTAATTGTATATTATGTTTATCCGTGCGTTTACAAGCTGCTGCTCGGCATCGAGGCGTGAGTTTGCGGCGTCGAGCAAGTCGGTGATGAGGGCCATCCCGGCGGCGTAGCGGGTAGAGACGATGTCATAGTTGCTGCGGGCCAGCTCCACGCCCTTTTGGCGCGTTGCCAGCTCGATGTGGGTCTCCTGCCAGCGCACATAGGCGTCGTTGACGGCCATCGCCACCTCCTGGCGGGCATCCTCCAGCTCGGTCTGCGCAAGGGCAGTGGCCGCACGGCTCCGCGCCAGCGACTTGTCGGACTTGAACAGCGACGAGACATTGTAGCTGACGCCCACGCCCACGTACCAGTAGCTGAGGTTGCGATTGATGGGCGGCACCTCGGTGAGGATGGGGCCGTCCATGGTCCAGCCGGCCTGCAAGCCAACCTTGGGCAGGCGGCCGGCCCGCACCAGGTCCTCGGCGCGACGGCTTATCTCCACGCCCGAAGAGGCCAGCTTCAGCCTGGGCGACTCGGTGGCCGCCTCCTGCTGCCAGCGATTGGCGCCCGGACTCGGCATGGCCTGCCGAAGCAGAGAAGAATCAGGAATCACCACCGTCCCGGCAGGCAGGCCCGAGAGCGTCACCAGGTCGGTGTTGAGGATGGAGATGGTATTGCCGATGCGGGTGAGTTCCAGATCGAGGTCCGAGACCAGCAGCTCGTAGCGCGTGATGTCGTTGTGCAGAGCGGTGCCCTGTTCGTAACGAGCCTGCATCTCGGCCAGAACGCGCAGAGCGGCCTGACGGTTGCTGTCAACGACCGCCCGCAGGTTGGCGCACTTGTAGATGTCGAGGTAGAGGCCGGTCAGGCGCATCCGCAGGTTGTCGCGCTGCAGGTCGGTGGCCAGCCGTGCCGCCGACGACTTCAGCTCCGCCAGGCGGATGGAGTTGGTAATAGCGCCGCCGGTGTAGAGGGGCTGCGTCACTTTGACGCCCAGACCCTGGCCAAAGTGAGGGATGGGGGCACGGTGCAGGTCAGTGAGGTCGCGGGCGGTGGTGAGGCCGTCGCCGAGGAAGCTCACCGACAGACTGGCGTCAATGTCTGGAAGACGGGCCATGCGGGCTTCGTCCACGGCCATATCGGCCTCGCGCTCCGAGGCCAGTGAGGTGCGGAGACGGGCGCTGTTGGCCTCGGCGACCCTGAAAATCTCGTCCAGGGAAATGGCACGCTGGCCCCAGGCACCCTCTCCGACGCCCGCCAGGACCGCACACAGCAGCCCCGCGAGCAATCGCAGATTGTTCATTGGGTATTGGTTGGGAATTGTAGGGACGCACTACTTGCGCATCCGTATGATATTCAGAAATTGTAGGAGACGCACGGCTCGTGCGCCCTTATCACATTCGGGTTGACCCTTGCCTCCTAAATGGAAGCGGTGCTTTTCCAGTTCTCCTTGAAACCCCAGTTGCGGACCGGGCCAAGAGTGTAATTCGCTTTGCTGATATTGGAGTTCATTACAATGCAGCTCTTTGTGAACCGCACTGCAAAATTATAAAAAAATGCCGACATGGGCAAATCGAAGCCGATGGCTGAGAGCTCGTCTTCTGTAGGGACGCACCCTGGTGCGTCCGTTAACCGATTGTCGTGGACTTGAAGCGGACGCACCCTGGTGCGTCCCTCTTTATCACCGCCGTCGACGCCCGGTTTTCAGCTCCTGCGGATATGACGGTATGCCTTTTCGGTAAGCTCCTCCTTGCTGGGCAGGAAGCGTCGGCTCTTGGTGGCGTCGCGTATCGAGTCGGCCTGTGCCGTCGGCACTGCCAGCTTGGCAAAAGTAGTGTCGCTGTAGAAAGGCACCAGCTCATAACCGGGTGCCAGCGGCACAGAGTCGGGCAGTTCGCGGACGCGGATCCCGGCCTGCCGTATGGCATATGCCTGGCTCGGCCTCAGGTCGCGCACTGCCACCTCGCGCCCTGCCAGTACCTCCCGTATGGCGCCGCGTCGGGCGCACAGCTCAGTAGTCTCCATGGCCGTGCGGGCCAGGCTCAGAAGCAGTGTCACCGCCGTCAGACACACCAGCGCCACACGGCAGGCCTTGGCCGCACGGCCTCGGAAAGCCGTCAGCGCCAGGTAGCCCAGCGGCACCACCAGCCACAGCTGAGGCACGTAACGCGCCCACCACGACTGCGCGAAGCAGAAGCAGCTCAGCGTGGCCACCACAGCCGTGTAGGCTATCCATCCGCCACTCTTCCGCCTTGCAGCATACACAGCCACGGCGCCCCAGCTCAACACGAAAAGCAGCAGGCTGAAAGGCCCGAAACCGCCCACACGCTGGTCGACGGCCATTGTCGTCGAATGGCTGTCGGGCGTCAGGTACGACCGCACAAATGCCGAAAAACGGTCCATGCCGACCACAGCGGGGTCCGTGTTGCCTCCCATGATGTCCACCGCCCCCCGGCCCATCAGCGGGTAGAGCGGATGCGAGTAATGGAGCGTGTTGGTGACGTACGGATGATAGCAGACCAGCAGTGTGCCAACCACCGCCGCCCCGACAGCCGTAAACAGGAAAAGCCTCCAGGCTGAGAGCTGTCGCCTCCTGTAGGGACGCACCCTGGTGCGTCCGTTAACCGATTGTCGTGGACCTAAAGCGGAGGCACCCTGGTGCGTCCCTAAATATGGACTCGACTCTCGACTCTCGACCCTCCACATAATATAGGCAATGGCCAGCACCGTCAGCCCCTCGTAGAAGAAGGCGTTAAACTTGGTGGCCACGGCCATGAACACCGTCATCACCAGCGCCGACAGCCACAACGCCCGACTCTCGCCCCGCACCAGCCCCCAGGCCGCGCAGATAGTGACGAGGATATAGAAATAGGTCGCAAAGTCGATGTAAAAGGTAAGCGCCTGGCACAGGAAGACCGGGTTGGCCACCGCCAGACCCACCACCAGCGCCCGTTTTTTAGCTGAGAGCTGAGAGCCGAGACGTCCGCTGGCGTGCCAGAGCAGCAGGCCGGTGGCCGTAGCCAACACCAGGTTCACGGCCCGGCCCGACTCGATGTTACCGGTCATGGCCATGACACAGGCCTGCATCATCTCCATGCCCTTGGCGTAGTGGCGAGTCCAAAGCGTGACGTCGCCGCACTCGGTCGGGTGCAGGTAGAAATTACACCCCCGGAAGAAGGCGTAGACGGCATCCTGGTGGTACGACACGCCGTCCACCGAATAGTCGTACGTGCAACCGGCCAGCCACAGAGCCACTCCCCACACCGCCACCTGCACCAGCAGGCAACCGGCAACGAACCATGAGCGACGAGCAATAGACTTGGCAGCAGCCGCGTCGCTGCCGCCGCTCAATAAGAATACACCTGCACCGGCCAGCAGGAAAGCCGCGGGCATAATCCAGGCATCCACCTGGCCGCCGCATAGCTGCGTAAGCGCGACCAGCACGAGCGACAGCCCGAGCGTGCCTACCATCCACAGCCCGGAGCAGAGAGATTTCGATTCCATGCTACAAAATTAATAAAATTTCGCCATGCACTTGCACGGTTCGGGAAAAAGCATTAACTTTGCAGCGCAAAATGGGAAATACCCTTTGCCGGTCCTATAGCTCAGTTGGTTAGAGCACCTGACTCATAATCAGGGAGTCCTTGGTTCAAGCCCAAGTGGGACCACAAATTGAAAAATCAAGCAGTTACGAAATAAATCGTAGCTGCTTTTTCTTTTGCTTTGAACACAAATCTGAACACAACTCCGCGCCAACTCATTTCAGCCGTCAATGGCAGCCATCTATGTTCATGCCCCTGTGTTCAAATTCTGTGTTCATATACCGGCTGATGAAAAGAAAATCTTTCAAGGCTGCCTTGTTCTTTTGCCCAGCCTACTGTCTCCATAATATATTGGTTCAGGTTTATCCGGGCATATATAAAGCCCGAACCAAACCAAAACGATTTCAAGCCATATTTTCTTTCTTGCAATCTTTTTTGCAACGTCATGCAGTCTTTTTAGTATCTTTACATCTATAAAAAGTATGACTGAACCACAGGACATAGACACGCTTGTCAAAAAGTGTCAATCGGGAGATAGAGATGCCTTAGGGATTCTCTATCAGACCTATCTTGACCCTATGCGTGAGGTCGTATCGTATTATATTAAGAATAAAGAAATTGTATTTGACATACTGCATGATGGTTTCCTTATAGCTTTTGCTTCAATAGCCTCTCTGAAAAACGCTGAAAAGATTGAAGCATGGCTTACCACCATAATGAGAAATTTGTCGCTGCAATATCTGAAAGATGAGTCAAGCCATATTTCTGTTCCTATGTCGGATGTCTCAGTTGATGATATCAGTACGACTAAAGATGAAGTACAGGAACTGACTTGGAATGAATTGGACAGAATAATAGACAAACTTCCTGATGGTTATGGTAAAGTATTCCGGCTTGCCGTTCTTGACGGACTTTCCCATAAGGAGATTGGCGAACTGCTTGGAATCGCTCCACATTCTTCTTCCTCGCAACTCTCTCACGCAAAAGCAATGTTGCGCCGTATTATTAAAGAATACCGCATGGAGATGGGATTGCTTTCCTTACTTGCTGTTATTGCGTTCATATGGCATTTTATTCCAAAACACGAGGTGGAACCGTCCGATTTCGTCATAAGCAGCAATGACGACAACAATCACAAAATTTTGCCGGACACAGCCACAGTCATTGGTGATTCTGACAGTATTAAAATCAGCAAAAAAACGATATATGAGGTTCTGCGAAATCAAAAAGCGCAGGATTCGGAACTTGTCACCGAAGTCATAGTTAAGAATGACACCGTACCTTCTGCCTCAAAGGACAGTATAGCTGAAGATGATAAACAGACTGTTATCAAGTTGAAAGACTGGGATTATCAGATAGCAGAGCAAAAGACTCCAGTTCAGCAACATAGCTCAAACCCCGATTGGAGTCTGTCATTGGCATATTCCGGCATTGCAGGGCAGAATAATGACAATAGATATCGAATTCCTGACCCCAACGCACCAGAGCTTCCTTCAGGAAAGCCTGACGCTGAAATAGAAGTCAGCGAGAAATCGCATCACAAAATGCCGGTAATTATAGGTCTGTCGCTCAACAAGGCTCTGACATCGCGTTGGAGTATTGAGACTGGAATACGCTATTCATTCATGGAATCTGACTTCCTCTCTGAGAGTAAATTATGGGAACAGCGTGTGAATCAGCAGATACACTATATCGGTGTGCCGTTGAAATTCAATTACCGCATTTATTCTGTGGGAGGATTCTCCATGTATGGGCATGGAGGCGGTGCATTGGATATTCCCGTAAGTGGGCGACAGTCTGTCTGGAAGTCCTCTGTTGATATGCCGACGCCACAAACCGATAAATTCCATATAAACGCTCCGTTGCAATGGTCGGTTGAGGGTGGTCTGGGAATACAATATCATTTTACACCGTCGTTCAGCATATTTGCAGAGCCGTCGATTCATTACTATTTCAATCCCGGCGGTGAAATCAAGACTATCAGGCAAGAAAAGCCTTTTGAAATTTCCATACCTGTCGGCTTGAGATTTAAGTGGTAGAGAATTTTAATTTCAGCTATATCATGCAGTCTTTAGCGTTTGTGTGCATCTATATGGTAAAACATATCCAAATAACAGCATGATGACTGAAAACAAAAACGCTCTGATTAGACAGCTGTCCATATTCTTTGTGGCACTGCTCCTTATGTCATGCACTGAGGACAGTCTGGCTAATGAACCCGAACCACAGAGTCCGAACACGGTTTCCGGCACTATTCCGGCTTTATACATTGAAACCGAAAACCACGCTCCGATTGTATCAAAAACGGAATATCTTAATGCCACATACTGGCTTGACCCTATGGGAGCGGAAGACATTTCGGCTCTCGGTAGCAAAGCGCAGCCTCTGGCAATGCAGATTAGGGGTCGCGGACATTCGTCATGGAAAGGAGCCAAAAAACCATATAAGATTAAACTCGATAAGAAAACGGCAGTGATGGGTATGCCCAAGAACAAACATTGGGCACTTCTGAAACCGACCGAAAATACAGTGGCAGGTTTGCAGTTGGGCAAGCTCATGAATATGGCATGGACTCCGAGTTTCCGACCCGTTGAAGTTGTCTTGAACGGAGATTACATCGGATTGTATTTCCTTACGGAAACTATCCGGATTGATGAAAACCGTGTGAACATATATGAGCAGCAAGATCAGGAAACCAATCAGGAACTTATAAAAGGAGGATGGCTCGTCGAGGTTGACAATTACCATGATGAAGACCAAATCACCATTCCTGAATGCAGCAAGTGGAACTTGACTCTGCGGTACCATTCTCCCGAAAACTTGTCTGATGCTCAGTTGCAGTGGCTCACGGATGAGTTCAAATCCATCAACGCTGCCATCTATTCAACCGATAAGACTTCGACAAATTGGGAAAGCTACATTGATGTTGAAAGCATGGCTCGGTTCTTCATATTACAGGAAGTCATGGATAATCCCGACGGATTTCACGGCAGTTTCTATCTTCACAAGGACTTGGCAGACAAAGCCAGATGGGTCGCTGGTCCGATATGGGATTTAGTATGCTACAACCGCGAGAAAACCGATTATACATTCCGGATGAAAGTCCATTACGGTTTTACACCTCACTGGATTGGCGAGATTATACAATACGACAGTTTCTGTAAAGCTGTTGAACGAGTATGGAGTGAGGTTTATCCCAATAGGTTGTCGGAGATATACAATCAAATCGACGAAATTGTATTGCCGCTTGGCAGCGCATGGGCTAATGATTGCGCACGATGGAATGAAGACCTGACGCAGACAGCGCAGCTTCGCGCAGACCGTATTAAAAACGCTCTCCGGCGCAACATTGAATGGTTTGACAATCATCTTCCTGTAAGTCCATATGCTTCCGTGCATATGTCAGTGAACGACAAACCCGATGCCCCTGTCATGGTCTATAACCTTCAAGGCATCTTTATAGGGAAATTCAAAAACGAAGCAGAGGCTGTTGCAAGTCTTAAAAAAGGAATCTACATCATAAACCAAAGAAAAATTCGCATTGAATAATGAAACTCTTTATCAAATTGCAGGTTATAACAATCGTGCTTGTTCTGGCACTTACATCTTGTTCCAGCACAGAGGAGGTCTTATCCAAAACTCCTTACCTCTCACAAATCAACAATACAGAATGTTTGGGCATTGCTGACACTGATGCCCTACAAAACCGTGGAAATGATACCCACGGCTCTTTCGAGATGATAATGGACGGCACCACAGCTCAATGCAGATTCAATTCTCTTGAGTATCCATGTGATTTCGAGAAAGTAAATATAAATGTCAGTTACAATGACGGCGTACTGACTATCGTTGAGTATCCTTCTTCAGATGAGGCTGACTGCCGTTGCGAAACCGATGCGACATTTACTATCAACAACTTACCTGATACTGATTTTATATTGAAGATATATCACGGTGATACAAAGGGAAATTTCAATATAGCTACTCCCCAGTTCAGTGGTCGGGTAAGAATTGCGGATGGCTCGTTTTCGACACCATATTGCGGCAATGATGTATCCGCTGTTCCCGAAGATGTAGGGCAGCTAATCGTTACTGTTGCCCATGATGATTCAGAAATTGTCGAGATTGATTACTCCAATTATCATATAGCACTTACGCCGGAATGTGGAATGGAATGGTCTGCCCCGAAATATTCAGATGTATCGTGGCCGATTGATGTAAAAGTCGGAACATATACCGTCGGAGTTGCCTCTCCTCTTATTTCCGATGCGGTAACAACGGAAACCCATTACTTCGGAGAAGTGAAAAATGTCAAGATAGACAAAGATAAAACCACGAAAATCACCGTCAACGTAAAATTGACCGAATTTCAAAAAGCTATGCCCCCCCTATAAATCGGCTGAGAAACATAGCGAATACGCCCCGACAAGAGAGATTTTCTTGCCGGGGTGTCGGTTGATGCGAGAAGCTTATTTCTTAGCGGCGTTGTGGTTAGTGTAGTTTGGGACCTTGTCTGCGGCGTTTGGCTTTTTGTTCTTCACGATAGCGGTGAAGGGCCTCTTCTATGGTAAGACCAGGATGGCGGTTCAGCCACAGTTTGAAATCATCGGGCAAAGCACTCCCGTTAGTGAACCCTTCTTGCGGCTGTGTGGTTCCTGCGACTGAAACATTGGATAACCGAGCGCCATAGTTTTGCGACTGAGATGGGGCTTGTCCGGCTAAGTCAGGATTCGATGAATAGACTCCCGGAGTCATGCGCTGTGGGTTGAATTTTATCCACACAGTAGGCATAGTTCCTTGACATCCGTCAACTCGGATAGCTTTACCCGCAACATAATCATTGATCTGTTGTGTCGAAAACCGCACTCCTTTGTATGATGCGATAGGCACAATGGAACCATCTGCATACATCCATTGAGATTGAGGATGTAACGGTTTGTTGTTGGCGAGATGCTTGGAAATATTGCCCAGGCTGAATCGCCGGTCAATCTTTGATGCGGCGAAACGCTTGCCTTTTCGGGTGTACCATAGACCCTGCAATTCGCCGGTGCCGCGCTTATATTTGTATTCTATGCCAACTCCAGCCGCCTTTAAGCGGGTCTCGAATTGCTCGAAAGTATGGACGGATTTATCCTTCCATACTGAGTCAACGGCGTTGAAAATCTCATATCGTATCTTTTCCGTGCCACGCAGTTTATTGACATTGGTCTGCCGCTTGTCCTCGGAAATGTGCAGTCCGTATTCCTTTGTCAAGTCAAGACAGACAGCTCTGTTGCGATTGAAATCATTTTGATCGGAAATGGTTTCGGCGTGGTTATCTATTCGGCTGAACACGATATGACAGTGTGGATAATCCTTGTCGAGATGGCGGACAATGATGTATGGAGTATCCACGATGCCCATTTTCTTCATATATTTTTGGGCAATCTCTACCATAATCCGGTCATCAACCTTATCCTTGTCGTTGGCATGGAAGTTCAAGGAAATATGCCCGACCGGATTTTTCAAGTCCGAATTCAAGGCGAGATTATCCTCAAAAGAAGCGATAATTCCATTTCTACCTTCTATCGTAGATACGTCTTTACAGTCTATAAGACGCCATTCTTTGCAAGGTGTGCCGTCGGGATTATCCTTCTTTCGGCGGGTGACATAATCGACGCAACCGCCAAAACTGCCGCCTTTTGTTATCTTGCCCATCATACGCTGTGGGGTGTATTACGATAGATTTTTATCAGTGAAAGAACAAAATCCTTGCACTCAATTATCTCTCTGTATGTACGGACAATCTGTTCCTCCGAGGCACCACCTTTTAGAATGGCGCCAACAAATTTAGCCGTGCGATTGAGATTTCCTGCAATTCCCTGAAGGTCGCGGATTGCCTTGACATCTCTTGGCGTGAGCCTTTCCACGACTTTGCAATGCAGTGCCGACTGCCGGATATATTCCGAACGGTTAAGCCCTGCCATGAGAGCTTTGTCCATCATTACCTGATACTGGTCTATGTCAAATTTCACCGGCACCATGATGGACTTACGTTCATCAGCCGGGAGTTTGGGGCGTCCTTTAGAGGGACGTAAATTGGATTGCTTCATTGGAAATATGTTTGAGGTTTGTGACCATCGGGAGCGGAGGGGAGCGAGTCGTTTGAGGATTACTTGTAATACGAAAACATAAACTCGCTCCCTCCGATTCCGAACCCCTGCGATAGTTTCGAGGTGCGCGAAACTATATGGCGATTCTATGGTCGTTACTTATCATTCATTCACGAAGAAGAGTCTGTGAATTATCTCAGGAGGGAGTATGTGTATATACATATGTATATGGTTGCAATCAAGCTATCAGAGCTTGCGCCAGATTTCGATGTCGTCGGCATATTGTTTCAGATGCTCGGCGAGGATGGCGTTGGCATAACTGCTGACGGTGGTGCCACGGTCGCCGAGGATTCTGGAAACACGCTCAAGCTGGTCCCACAGGTCGCCCTCGATGTTCAGGGCATGGCGGTTCACCATCTTTGCAGGAGCAAGGAATGTAGCCTTGTACTCGGCGAAGTCTGATTTGCGCTGCTGCTTGCCGATGCGCTGTTGCTTCGGCTGCTCGGTCGTGGCGGTTACGGCTGTTCCCTCGGTTGCCGTCTGCTCGTTGTCGAACAGATTGTCGGCGTTGACAGTGGTAGTGCTGTTAACAGAGTTATCGATGTTAACTGTGGGCGTGGAGTTGATAGAGTTATCTGATTTCATAATAAATCGGGATTAAGGGTTGATACTTTGGATTTGGTTGCATCGGTCAACTCGGTTGACATGGATGCTGGTGTTGATGGTGCTTTTGTGGCTTTCATCATTTGTTTTGTTGGATGGTTGAACTTTGGTTGACAAGAAAATCATTCAAGTCGTTGAACTCGGAATAAAGAGTGGAGCGGTCAATCACTGTTGAGCCATATATGGCTGTCAACTCGGCGAGTGCTGTTTGCCCGGCATTGTCGTTGTCAAGATAGCAGTTGATGACAGTGTAATTTCTGAGATAAGGCACAACCTTGTTGACATTGACAACGGAGTTGAGGATGATTGCGTCGGCTCCGCTGATGATGTCGAGTGCGATGGCAGAGAGATAATCAATCAATCCCTCGAACACGGCACACTCTGTTGACGGTCCGTCTCTCGACCACGGCAGATATGAGATGTCCTTGCGTCCCCGGCAACCTTTGAAATATCTGTTGCGCAGTTCCCAGTCACCGTTGACATTCTCAAATGCCACGGCAAAATATGGTTTACCGCTGACGCTGTAATGAGCCTCCTTGCAGTTCGCTGTGGCGATGTGTGCCGGAATACCACGCTCTTGGAGGTATGCGACAAGTGCGCGGTGTTCCAATGGCACGACTTCAAATCGTTCCATACCCGGTGCAGAGTGTCGCGGAGCAAAAGAGGAAGCGGCTGTCTGCACCGATGGCACAGGATAGTTGTTGGCAATGCAACGCATGAGATAGCGCAGGTCTGTTGACTGATACAACTCTGATGCCAAGTCGATGATGTTGCCGCCTTTGCCAAGACCGAAGTCATACCAGCAGTTGATCGCGGTATCGACCTTGAACGATGGCGTCTGTTCCTGTCGCAACGGTGACTTATACCAGAGCCTCGTTCCTTTTCTCACCGCCGGTTCATGTCCGAGACGAGACAAGAAGGCGGCTAAAGGGATTGATTTAATCTCTTTGATCATGGGTTATAAAATGTTTGGGTGAGTTGGTTCTTGGTTTGGGTCCTATTATATATGCCCTTTTCTAAACCAGACCAGAATTGCGGTTTTTCAATAGTAGAAATCCGGATTGTAGATATATTCCCGGTTCTCGTAACGAATCATGCCTTTATTGTCAAGAAAGGTCTTCAAGCCCTTTACCTTGTTGTTGGAATAGGAATGACCGCAGGAGGCATATCCGCTTTTGAGTGCAGCCTCGAAGTTCCGACAACCTTTTACCGGACCGTTGGCGAAGATTACGCCCAATGCCTCACGGTGCTGTTCCTCGGTCAACTCTTTGTAGGGATATGGGTCTTTGGCTTTCTTGCCCGGCTCGGTGAACACATATCCGCTGGCAATCTCTGGCAGCCCGTAATCGTTGACGCGGAAAGCGAATGGGTCGAACTCGGCGGCGCGGATCATGACGGCGCAGACTTCCGACACGGTATCGTCGGTTTTGCTGCGGCTTACCTGAAGCACGGTCTCGGCCTTGTTGTTCAGCTCAGTGCCGACATGACCACGGGCGTTGTCGTCGCTCTTGTTGAGGTGCAGAACTGTGTGGATATGTATCTGGAATTTGTCAGTCCATTCCATTAGCTTGCCTATCAGGTCGGTGGATTCCTTTGCGCAGTTGATGTCATACATCAGGTCGCGCACACCGTCGATGATTACAAGTCCTACACCGGGAGTGCTGATTATCGCCTGTTCAATGACTTCAAGGCGTAGTGTAGGTGTGAGCTGGCGCAGGGCGGCGAATTTCAGATGTTCCGGATGGATATCGGTCGGCAGTTTCGCCAGTCGCAAGGCTCGTTCCATTACCTTCTGACAATGATACGGACTTTGCTCGGTATCGAAGTAGAGGATTGTGCGCTTGTCGTCGGGAAACTCGGCTGTGTAGCCCAATACCTTGCCATTGACAAGCGATGCTCCGACGATGGCAGCGACATTGAAGGTCTTTTTACTCTTTGCCTTGCCGGTCGATGCCGAGAAGTTGCCGAGAGTGCCGATGACACTGCCGTTGGCATACAGTACCTCCGGCGCAGTCTGAATCTCATCGGTGATTCGCAACTGCTTTTCCTCCCAGAGTTTGAGGATGTCTTGCTTCACTCCGTCCATTCCTCACCCCCTTTCTTATGTTCTTGTATGAGATCGAGTGCTTTCTGGGCGTCAATGACGATTTTTCTGCCAGATTGGGTTATGGCATCTTTGATTACGCCACTGTTCTTGATACGGTGTGCGGTAGCCTTACTGCACTGGAGAAGTTCGCATAGACCCTTGATTCCGTAAACGAGCCAACGCTTTGCAGTGGTGGCAACATTTTCGTCAGAGGTAACGCTTTCGGTAGCGGTCTTGGTCTTGACAAAATGAGAGTCAAGTAATTCTAAAAATTGTTCTCCGGTGTACTGCCAGAGAGGAAGTTTGAGTAACTGGTCTTTTGTCATACGCAGTGTGGGTTTGAGTTATACTTCCGCCCTCTGAGAGAGCGTATCCGAGTATCTCCCGGACACTGCAAAATTACAACCGGTAATGAGTGGTATGTATGTGGATTCCTATTCTCCACTTACTAAAACTACCCGTCAGAGTATCAGGCTCTAACGGGTAGTATCATAAGGTTTCAAAAGTGGAAATTTGAGTGGTGAAAGTGGTGCGCGAGTGGTATCTTTAAGTAGCACGGACTATCAAGCCCGCTTTTTATGGTTTTTGATGATTTCATCTATTTCATCAGCGAAGGCCATACTTGACCTACTGGCATCGCTTCCACGCGGATGGGAATACTTGCTTTCGTAATATGAGGAGTCTATGTCGAAGTGCAGAAGTATGTCCTCCCGCCATGCGACCTTGTGCTTTTCCGGCACAATATCGTAGAGCTTGGAGATGAGATAGCAAACCTTGATTTTTTGTTTAGGCTTTATTTTCAGTGGCTCATGCTTACCATGAAGATTCAACGATGAGTGAAACTGCGTTTCAGTTGAATCATCAAATATTTCGGCACAAATATCATATAGCTCAGATACAAGAATCATCGGGAACAAGTCGTCTGTCCATTTGCGTGTCGATTTGGTGCCGACCAGACTTTGTTTTGCCGGTTGTTCAGGTGCCAGATAACTGCCATTGCGAACCTGAATCTTTTGTATAAAGGCTTCCCTGCATTTCTGATGTAACTGAATTTCACATGGAGGGAAGTACCGTTCAACCATGATAAAAATTTTGCGACAGACATTTCGCATCTCATGGTACACATCGAATGAAGGTTTCAAAAGAAATTCATCATATTCAACGCTTTCCTGCAATTTCTTAAGAAACTCCTTTTTCTTTTCAAGCCACCCTTCACGTGTTTCGGCCATGTGGAATTGTTCGATCTCCTGTTTGTATTTATCTATCGTCCAATCGTCAGGCACCGGGATTTTGTGGCAAGCCTTTAGCGCGTACTCATAATGAGCGGCAATCATATAGAACATTTCCACTTCTTTAAGGAAGTGATTGTTTTCGTAGCTATCTATCATGTCTGCCTTGGATTTATTCTTGCGCTCTCTATCCAATTTATAGAATACATTCTGGAATGTTTCTATTCTGGTTACAATCTCGGCGCAGTAATTTCGGGTTTGGTCAGCTTGAACCTTTCCGATTTCTCCGAAGGCATGAGATTCGATGATAGCGTTTTCGATGTCAATAGAGCAAAGTCTACTGGTGGCTTCTGCAATTCGCTTGTATAAAATTGTATCCTGTTTGGCTACCAGCGGAACTTTCGTAAGCTGCCTCAGATCTTCCAATATTGGCACAACATCTCGTAATGTCGTATGGTGTGGCATTTGCGGGGTGGTGTTTAACGGGTTGATGAATGTGAATGCCAATAGTTATGCCGATTTACTGAGATTTACGACATAACGACATTCAGCATATCAAACAACCACCAGTCGCCAAGTGTTCACCGCCCTAACAAACTGAAGTATCCATTAACATCTTGTCTTTAGAGCATAGAGAAAATAAAACTTCGATAAATATGGGTAATCTCGTCTTGTGAACTACGATAATTGGGTATATTTGATGTACGTGAACTACGATAAACCAACATTCTGGTTGCAAAAGTTTATCAATATCGCTTCATCATATCGGGGGTACTATAAATGTTTTCTCATTGAACGCCAGCATCATTTGCCAAGACTGAAACGAAGTAATTTCGGACATATTGGGACGTGGCGCATTGGATGCGTCATAAGGCATAGAAAATGACAATGACAAAATGATGGATTATCATTTAGATATAATCCATCTACCTTCTTTGCGCCCGCCTTCACGCGATATAATTCCAGATTTTTGAAGATACTCCATATCCCTACGGACTGTACGGTATGTAATTGCCATGGCTTCCGCTATCTGTGGCATAGTTGCACCAGGAGTTTTCTCCAATAGATGGATTATCTCCAATTGGCGTGAAGATAATTCTTTCTGCCCATCTTTCTGCCCCTCTTTCTGCCCCCTTTGTGGGGCAGTAGGATTCTCGGCATTGACTATCTTCAGTTCGAGTTTCACCTGCATCAGTTCAGGCTGCTCAATGAGCTGAGGCTTGAGCCAGTGCTTCTCTTGCCAAGCGTTGAGAATGAGAGGGAAACCGGAGCCAAGATTCTCTCCGTAACCGATCATGCGCAGCATATGTTGCACTCTTTGGTTACGCGCTTTCGATTCGCCACCGGCATATATCTGTTCAAGCGGAAGCTTTAAGAGCCCAGGATTGGTAAGCACAAACTTGTCGTCATATTTCTCAACACGGAGAAGTCCTCCGCTTATCATCATGTCAGCATGAATAATCATGTTGGTAAACGCTTCTCGCACAGCTTTCCTCTGTGGAGTATCATCCT
>ENA-OYYT01000218-OYYT01000218.1-human-gut-metagenome-genome-assembly--contig:-NODE-218-length-32114-cov-6.421317_pt1 | contig 32114 bp, 26 predicted proteins | sample MGYA00243251_ERZ653453 | MGnify/ENA primary metagenome ERZ653453 (study PRJEB26926, sample SAMN06165174) | human gut metagenome | biome: ENVO:00009003; feature: ENVO:2100002; material: ENVO:00002003...
CGAACGGTAATACATACGATTGGTGGAATTTTATCTCTGCCATCAATGAGCGCATCGAAGGCGGCGAAATCCAACAAGAAGATAAGAAACTCGGCTACTTCTTTGCAAAGGCAAAGGACAAAATCATTACGCCTAAAGTGCTTCTCTCAAAAGTCCTTTTCTACCTTTACAATGATATATTCAAGGACTTCGGTCTTGATGAAGATTTCTTCAAAGACGAGAACGGGGAAACTATGTCGTTTGCCTCGTATTTCGATGAAGCCGGAGACGCAGATGAAGACAGAATAGAACGTTTCGTTTCGAATCTCGGTCTTGAACCCGAGTCCGCGAACCATACAGACGTAGTAGATGAACTAACAGTCAATGGCAAGAAGATGCGATATATCACTGATGCCGTATTTGAAATCCTTAGCGAAGCTGCAAAATCGAATACATCTGAGGCTATTTTCGATGCGGTAGATGAAGTATTTACTGACCGTGATGATGTTGTCAAATCAATTGATAATCCCGACTCATACGAGAAGGAAAACCGATGGAATAAAACGCCGATAGTTGCTAACGACGGCACTGCATTTGTCGTAAGCAATCAATGGCATAAGAACGAAATTCAGCAAGTTCAAGAGCTTGCCGAACACTTCAATATCACTTTTGATGGAGACGTTGACGAGTACGAAGATGAAGACCTTTCGCAAAAAGGGAAACGTCTTAAATATTCGGTCAACGGTGAAGGGAATTATGGCATAGGCGAGGCATTTCTCAAAATGAGTAAAGTCATTGCCGAACAACCTGACATGACACTTCAAAAGATGATAGAGGCTGCAAAAATTATTCGCGCAAAGGCTGTTTTCCTTCCATTGTCATCGTTATCAGAATGGAAAGAACGCCATGTCAACGACAGCAAACGCGACCGCCGTTTCTTTGAAAACGATGTGCTGACTACTGTTGGAGACAACGTTCAGTTTATTGTATCAACCCAATGGGGTAAACAGCGACTTGATAAAATCCAAGAGTTTGCTGCTACCTTTGGTATGAAGTTTGAGCAACTTCCCTGATGAAACTGTTGATTGAGGGGTATCCGTACCCGATAGGACTGTTGCAAGAGCTGTTCCCGAATGTCGATGAACTCGACGTGGTGGACGGTGTAGCCTCCGTGAACTACGTCGGCTACTACTATTTTGCGTCCAAGGGTACGGCGGTGTTCATCCTTCCAAAGGTCGTTCTCAATCAACAAGACAAGGTATTCAATCATTACAAGCCCGAAGAAATAATCGATCTCACAGATACGGACAACCCGCTGTCTCAGAGCGAACGTCAGTTTATCTACGGGCTGTCGGTATGGATTTACCGTGCAATAGCAGTCTACTACGATTATTGCCGCAACCATAACATCGACCATACAATAGTCCGCAGACAAAGCGCTATCAAGGTCGGCAAGAGCAAGCGTCGCACAAGCAACACTTTCTTAGACATCATTCTCTCACTCATTGAGTTTAATAAAGAGAACCGCGACTGGTTCCTTTTTATCCTCAAGAACGTACATCGCGGCTTCAACAAAATCAACTGGAGCCGGACAATCAACAAGTCGCAGGTTGTAATTCAGGACAATCAGCCTGTCTACATCAATCCCGTCACCAAGCGGCGCGAGGTAAACTTTGACGAGGAACTGCTTATCATATTCTTCTCGATACTCCACTACATCAAAAAAGAATATGGTTTCCCGGTTGAGATAAACTTCAATTACGACCTCATCACCGGCAAGCGTTTTGAAATGTACTTGAACAAAGAATTCGGCGTGCGTCGTCTCCGTCAGATCAAGTACAAATATTTCTCCGACAAGGCTCTGCGCTTATGGGAGCTGTGCTACGCCTTCTTTGAGCAGTCGAAACAGGTAAAAATCAATGCTCAACTCAACGAATTCCTACTCGTTAAAAACTTCAATATCGTTTTTGAGGCAATAATAGACGAACTAATCGGCGATCACGCTTTGCCCGACCGCCTGAACAAGAAGCAGGCTGACGGCAAGGAGGTAGACCATTTATTTATATGGGATAGTCTTACGGCCCCGGAAGAAGAGAAGAAGCGTGTATATTACATTGGAGACTCCAAATATTACAAGCAGAAAAATAGAATCTCCGAAGAGTCAGTTGCCAAGCAATACACATATGCCCGAAATGTCATTTCGTGGAACCTGAATCTTTTCTTCGGAGATGATGCTGACGACAAGCCAAGGGAGACTGACTTCTGCCTGCGGGATGAAATCACCGAGGGTTACAATGTCATACCCAATTTCTTCATCAGTGCCACAGTGCCGGATGACCTTTCGTATGGCGATACAATTGAGGTAACGAAAAAATCAGCGCGGACATTTACCTCACAGCAGTTCCGAAACCGACTGTTTGACCGTGATACGCTCCTGATTACCCATTACGATGTAAACTTCCTTTACGTCGTGTCTCTTTATGGGCGCAACAATGCCGCGCAAAAGCGAGGCTGGAGAGACAAGGTGCGCAACATCTTCCGAGATAAGATCCGGCAGGTACTTGAGGACAAATACGAATTTTACGCTATGCAGGCCAAGCCCGGAGTATTGGCAGCCGATTATATAAAATCGCATTTTCAAGATATTTTAGGAAAGGTCTACCGACCTTTCGGCAAGGAACATCTATATGCGCTCGCTCTTGACAACAGTAAACGTTACGCAGAGGAAAATACATCCCTGAAATCGCAACTTTCAGAATTTTTTGATATTGTCGATTATACACTTGGGAAAGACCCGACTTCGGATCTGCCACAGTATTCCGGTGTTACATCCGTCCTACCGTCGCTCAGCAAAGAAGGTGTGTTTATGGTGATGATGGAGAATTATGCGGGAAAGTCTCTGACATTTTTCGAGACCGGCAAACTTGCCGTCCCCATACATTACACTGCCAATGGCATGGAACTTATCAATAATGCCGCTTCTATCGGCTCAGTACTATTTCACACCCGCAAGCCCGATGGTCAGCATCTTTTCCGCCTAACGGAAGATGTACGGTTTGTGCCAAAGACGCTCATCCCCCACGAATACTATCTCTCCGTTCAGAAACCCTCGCCCCGTGATACCGGGGAAGATACTGTGTTCCTCTATGCTCTCCTTGACATAGACATGACAGATGAACTGGATTCTTCTATGCTGAACTGTCAGAATAAACCTTTTGCAACACAAAAGGAACGCTATGATGCGCAATATTCAACACTAAGCGAACTCGCCATTTTGAGTAAGGGAACGGAACTATAATGTAACGCTCTAATCTTAGTTTTAATATAGTATCTTACTTAACAAACAGAATTATTATGAGCACGACCGATCAGGGTGATGCATATGAGAATAAAGTTTTTCGATTGGTCAAAAAACTAATCGCAGATGGGACAGTCGCTGTTGGAAAACACTATTCCCTTCATCAGAAGAAAGCATATCCTATTGACTTCGGGACAGATCAATTCATCGCTGACATCTCTATCGAGGTGAGAAATTCTCATTTTAATGATGCGATCTCGAACCTCATTATTTTTGAATGTAAGGATCTAGGAAGGAAGCTTGACAAATCTGATTTTGAAGAGTGGCGTGGCAAAACACAAAATCTTCCATTTGGCAAAAAACTATATATCGTTACTAGTATAGGCTTCCCTCAACCAGTCATTGATAAGGCATTGAACACTGGGGTAGGATTAATCATATGGAATGGTTACGGAGAGGAAAAATGGATGGCCCCTCGAACGTTAAATGAGGTTGAGCAAAGAGATTATCAATTCAAAATTCTCCGTGGTCATCTAAACGCTCCTTCTTATCCGCTGATATTTGAAAATGGCTGCTTTTATACGATGGGAGAGATGCTTCGATATAACGGGCTTCCATTAAATGCTCCTACGCTAAAACCGAGCTATTTGCCTCGCACAGAGATAAACAAGATTGTAAATAAATTACTTGCATCTCCAGATTTTTATTCAATCAAGACAGATAAAAATGAAGACAAACTTCTTACATTTTTAAATGTAAAAATCGAGTTTCAAGAATTACCAACAACACATAATGGTAAATATGATGCTATTAGGCACTGCATCATTCTTCCTAACTGGCTTATTTCGCAACCGCACAGATTACGATTTTCTTTAGCTCATGAATTGGCTCACGCATATTTGCATAGAGAAAAACTACGACAATATGAGTCTTTCTTTGCAAATGCTGATTCCGCAACACTCATTCCATCTGAAGCTGAGTTTCATTGGTTTGATGTACAAGCCAACGATTTTGCATCCTATCTATTAATGCCTGATGCTGAGTTCAGGCAAGCAGTTTCCATATTATTCAAGCAATATAGGCTACATCATGTCCCATTCGTCATTGACAACCAGAAAGGGAAATTCCCGATATACTACTCAATGGTTGATTCGATAGCTAATCACTTTGACGTATCGAATGATCACGTTAAGAACCGGTTAAAAAAAGACGGATTTGTCGAAATTATTCAACAGCCAAATAGAATTGGCAATATTTTACGTGGATATTAACCAAAGTGATAAAAATACATGGCGAAGAAGTTTGAGATACGGAATAGCACGGCGGAATTCCTGATCTTTCAGATTGAGGGGAAGGAAGATGGCGTGCAGGTTGTCTACCATAACGAATCTGTTTGGTGTACGCAGAAAGCTATGGCAAAACTTTTTGATGTAGGAGTTCCAGCCATTAGCAAGCATCTAAAGAATATTTTCGAAAGTGGAGAACTTTCGGAAAATTCAGTTATTTCCAAAATGGAAACAACTGCCTCAGATGGCAAGAACTATAATACGACTTTCTACAATCTTGATGCTATTATCAGTGTTGGGTATCGGGTAAACAGCACTCGTGCCACGCAATTCAGGCAGTGGTGTACGTTTATTTTGCGTCAGTTTGCCATTCGGGGGTATGTGATTGACAAGAAGCGCATGGAAAACGGAGCGTTTCTGAATATCGACTATTTCGAGCATTTGTTGGCTGAAATCCGCGAGATACGTCTCAGTGAGCGGCGTTTCTATCAGAAACTGACTGATATTTATGCCACAAGCATCGATTACAATCGTGATGCGCCCACTACTCGATTGTTCTTCAAGAAGGTACAGAATAAGATGCACTACGCAGTTCATGGTCATACTGCCGCTGAACTGATAATTGATCGGGCTAATGCTGAAAAGGAGCATATGGGTCTCACTACGTGGGAGAATGCTCCCAACGGAAAGATTGTTAAGCCTGATGTCAGCATTGCCAAAAATTATCTCAAAGAGAGTGAGCTGGAGGATATGGGACGAATTGTCAATTCTTTCCTTGACTTGGCGGAAGATATGGCCAAGCGTCATATTCCTATGACAATGGAGGACTGGGCTAAGCGTATTGATAAGTTTCTTGATCTTACCGACCGTCCCGTTCTGACTGATGCCGGACATGTATCAGCCGAACAAGCTAAAGAATACGCTGAAACTGAGTTTGAGAAATACCGTGTAATCCAGGACAAACTTTTCCAGTCGGACTTCGACCGCTTCAACGACGACAATCTTATCCCATTAGACATAGAATAACAATTCCATGACATACGAAGAGAAATATCAGGAACTTGTTGAGTTATCGCATAGCGACAATCCAACGATAAAAGAACTTGCGGATGCATGGCTTGTCAGTATCGGTCTGCAAGATACGGCAGAACTGAAGGTGTCCGCATTTTTGATTGATTTGGCAATCAGGAATGTCAAGGGCGAGATTACTCGTGAGGAAGTGAGTCAGAGGTTAAGGGTGCGTTATGGGGATACATTATATGAAGAACCAAAAGCCGGGCTTGATGGAGGCTATGAAATCATACCGCCCTACTCGCCGAAGATAAAAGAGATCGAAGAGTATAATCGGAAGCTTCGACAGGATTTGTATGCAGAACTTGATAAAAAGAGGAATAGAAGAAATTTGAGATGAAAGCATTGACATATACAGCGCCGGGGAGGTTTGAACTGATTGAGAAACCGAAACCGGAGATTATTGACCCGAAGGATGCCGTGGTGAGGGTTACTCTTTCGAGCATCTGCTCGTCGGACCTACATATTCTGCATGGGGCTGTGCCTCAGGCTGAGGTCGGCATTACTGTGGGGCATGAAATGGTTGGTGTCGTTGAGTCCATTGGCGCGGAAGTCACCAAGATTAAACCGGGCGACAGAGTTGCCGTGAATGTCGAGACGTTCTGCGGTGAGTGTTTCTATTGCAAACGAGGGTATGTGAACAACTGCACGTCCGGCAGATGGATGCTGGGATGCCGCATCGACGGCGGTCAGGCGGAATATGTCCGTGTACCATACGCCGACAATGGTCTGACTCCGATTCCTGACAACGTGAGCGATGAACAGGCTCTCTTTGTAGGCGACATCCTCGCCACAGGTTATTGGGCTGCCAAGATTTCCGAAATTTCCGATGAAGACACGGTGCTGACAATCGGAGCTGGGCCTACCGGGTTATGCACTCTGGAATGTGTGCAGCTGTATCAGCCACATAAGATAGTCGTTTGCGAGTCTGACAAGAGCCGCCGGCATTTCGTGCGCCAGCATTATCCAAATGTCAAGGTAATAGAGCCGACAAAATGCCTTGATTTTCTCAAATCGATTACTGATGGTCGCGGTGCCGACTGCGTCATTGAGGTCGCCGGCGGCGAGGACACCTTTGAACTCGCATGGCGATGCGCCCGTCCGAATGCCATCGTCACGATTGTGGCTCTCTACGAGAAGGAACAGATATTGCCCTTGCCGTGGATGTATGGCAAGAACCTCACGTTCAAGACAGGAGGCGTCGATGCCTGCGACTGCGACAAAATCATGCAGCTCATCTCCGAAGGCAAAATCGACACCACCCACCTGATAACCCACCGCTTCCCTCTCAGCAGCATCCAGGAAGCATACACCCTCTTCGCCAACCGCGCTGACGGCGTCATCAAAACCGCCATCCATCCGGGTTAAGTACACTTAATGTAGAAAATTCAACGGCATCTCGTTTGCTAACAAGACGCCGTCAGGAAGGTAAATACTTAGTTCGATTCAATCTGCTTTTGAATCTTGGCGCGGACCTCATCGAAAGACAGGGGCGTGAAATTATTGTTGTCTACCCCGACATCAAGCTGTGTCGGGAAGAGGTACTGAAGGCGTCCGGCGTCAATCCCGATGTTTGATGGACGGGTATGAACGTGTCCGAAGAGTTGCCACACGTCATTGTGATAGCCGCCATCAAAGCACAGATAGGGAAAGTGATTCAGGTAGATTTTCTTCTTGCCGACCTGAATGCATATCGACATTGCAACATGCTCGAACCTGTCTACGAATCCTTGTCGGATATTCTTGAGGTCATGATTGCCAAGGATAAGGTAGATTCTACCGTTCAGACGGTCGAGAATCTTATTCCATTCTTCAGTTCCTCCGAGGCAGAAGTCACCGAGATGGAATATGACATCATCAGGGCCGACCAAATTGTTCCAGTTAGTGATGATGGTTTCGTTCATCTGGTCAACAGTCTTGAACGGACTATTGCAATATTGCAGTATGTTGGTATGGTTGAAATGGGTGTCGGAAGTGAAAAACAACCGATCACCGTCAAACTTGAAGTTCATTGTCATTGATTTCTATTATGGCATCCCGACGGAAATCGGCCTGCTCACCATGAAAGGTGTAACCAAGCTGATTGCAGATGCACCGGGTATTGCCGATGGTTTTGTTAAGCGAGAGGACTTACCTTCTCAAGCTTATTCCATTTAGTGTTTGCGATTATTTCCTTGATGACATCCTTACCTACTTCGTCAGCATAAGGGAGTTTCATCTGACTACCGATGTCATCGCCCTGCATATATCGATACGCATAAGGGGTAATTTCAACGTAATCGGTTTCCTTCAAGATTCCGAGAATATGATCGACTTCTCCCAATTCAACCGAGATTTCGGCATCAGACAATCCTACGACAGCTCGGAAGCAATCATCAAGATTCCAATAACTACCGGTGCTGACATAAAAATGCCATTTACCATTGGTATATGTAGGGTACAAGTGAACTCTCGCATACACAACATCAAAGCCGTGATAAGGTGAGACATCGGACTTCCATCTTCTGAAATCATCCTCAGAATCAAGATTATATTCTCTTGCCTCATATCCTTTGCTTGAATGCTGAAAGACTTCGATATCATCTCCAGACATCTTGCCATATACAGCTTCGTATGCTATACGCCAATAATGCGTATAACGTCTGAGAGTCATCTCGGAAAACTGCTTAGGCTCGACCTGATTCTCATATATGTTGATTACCCGAGGTATATCGATTCCGTCATAGCTATTGTCAGGAATCAAAGAGTTCAGGACTGACCTCTTTATCAACCCTTCTCTCCGGTAGTAACTCAAATATTTCTCGACATACGCATTATATTGTTCGGGCGCAGACAAGATGTTGTCAACGAGTCCGGCAGCATACTTCTCTATTTTTGAGAATATTCCGGCGAGTTCATCCTCATAGAAACAATGGCGGGAATTACAATCTTCCTTATCACAGAACACATGATGGTCATAAGTGTCTCCGGTGATATATAGATAATGGCGATCCTTATAGGTTGATACCGACAATCTATACCACTCCCACCTCTTGCCCTTGACTTCAAACCAAAGACTTCTCCTCTCATCATCGCCCATGGGAGCCAGACGACTCATCGATCCATGTATGCTGCGTATGATATCAGCACACTTCCCTGAAACGGCAGTCACGTCAAGACCGCGACTGTCGGTGAGGTTTAGAACGTCTGAATGAATCAGAGCATTCTGGCGATATAATTTCTTTTGTTCATTAAATCTCATTTTCATTCGAGTTATGCGTCATAAGACGCGATTATTGAAATGTGTGTCCGCAGCTAATCGCGATGGAGAAGGTTATATCGGTGAGGACACAAAAAAACGACTGCCGGGAAGCTTGGTAAGAACTTTCCGACAGTCGTTATATCTCAGTAGTCTGTATTTGTAGACTAACTTATGTAAGTTGGGTTACTGAAACGAACCGGTCGGACAGCGCCGCTATATGGTGTGCATGTTGTTGACGGCATAAGCACACAAGCATTGCGTTCAAAGCCTTTTAAGCTCTGAATACCTTTGCTAATTAATATGTTGCAATGCTGTCTTGCCATTTGCTTCAGATTTTGTGGGCGCAAAGTTAATTCTTTTTCACAAATCCGCCAAATAAATTTTCTGCACGTAACAAAAGTATGATATACCATACCCCATTCAGCCAATTTCAAGTCAAATTATAATAGAGAGATCTAAAGTATGGTTTATTGTACTTTTATTTGGTGGTTTCAGAAATTCTCCTTATTTTTGCAGAAAAGTTTATTATGTCAGACTATGGAGCTGATGGAGATAATGAAACAGCGTAGGGAAACGCTTTCCCTTACCCAACAGGATCTTGCTGAAATGTCGCAAGTGGGTCTTGCCACAATCAAGGATATTGAGCGTGGCAAGGGTAATCCTGCACTTAGCACCGTGAAGAAAATTCTTGATGTTCTTGGCATTGAGATTGAATATCGTATAAGGCAGACCGTATGAAACAGCTTGAGGTATATTTCAATGAAATAAAAGCCGGTATATTGACGGAGAAGCATCCGGGAATTGGATATTCTTTCCAATATTGTAAAAATTATCTTGAATCTGCTATGCCCCCGATTTCCGCGACCTTACCCAAAAGAACGGATGCTTTTTATTCTGAGCACTTGTTCCCTTTCTTCTCTAATATGATTCCGGAGGGAGCAAACCGTCGTGTGATTTGCCGTTCGTTGAAAATTGATGAACAGGATTTTTTCGGACTGCTTGAAGCGATGGCCGACAGAGATTTTATAGGAGCCGTTAATGTCAGGAAGATTACCAATGATTGAAATAAAGAACTGCCCTTCTTCTCTTTTGGAAGGATTTGACTCTTATAGCCCAAAATACGCCAAATTACTATTTGGTAAAACAAAAGTGAATCCGATACTTGGATTTGACATTGACGAATTCCGAAATGTCGGCGAGATTGCGGATGCCATGCACCGCATATCGGTTTCAGGTGTTCAGGAAAAATTTCCGGCTATTATAAATGCAGATGCTATCAATATAGCAGGCGACAATGAGCGTTCAACACATATATTGAAACCTGCACCGTGGGACAAGACTCTCCGTGACCGCAAAATGATTCCCGCAAACGAACATCTTACGATGCAGATTGCCTCACAGATTTACAGCATACAGACCGCAGCGAATGGTCTCTGTTTTACGCCCAAAGGTCAGTCGGTATATATTACCCGCCGTTTCGACATCCTCCCCGACGGTTCAAAACTCCCGATGGAGGATTTCGCCTCGATAATAGGCAAGAATGAACAGACCTCCGGACTCCAGTTCAAATACAACGGTTGCTATGAGGATATAGCCAAAGCGATTAGGGCAAATGTCGCCGCGTGGATGGTTGATATGGAACGGTTCTTTGAACTTGTTGTTTTCAATTACATTTATGCTAACGGCGATGACCACCTTAAGAATTTCTCGTTGATTCTGAATGGGCGCGATTACCGTCTGGCTCCTGCTTACGATCTAATCAATACAAGTTTACATGTCAATGGCGATGACTTCGGTCTTGACGGCGGACTGTCATCTGATATAGAAAAGAGCGACGTTTACGACAGAACCAGTCACCCCTGCCGTTTGGATTTTGAGAGATTCGGCGATAGAATTGGCTTGGTAAAGAAACGCATTGATAAAATCCTAAACAAATACACCTATTTCCCTGAAGGCGCAAAACAACTGGTTGAACATAGCTTTCTCACCGACAAACTGAAACGAAATTATGTCCGCATAGTAAATGAACGGATAAGCCGCTTCAACAGAGTATCCGAGATGTAAGACTCCTACAGATTATGAAGCTTATAAACAATATCAGACGTTTTGGAGATAACATCTCTCGATGGGTCTCCTACTTTCCTATTTTATGGAGAGCCTATGATTTTGATTACTCCAGCATTTTATCTGTTGAACGCCATCAGATAAAGAGAGTGCGCGACAGTATCAACCATTACAGAAATCACGTTAATTGGGAGCAAGATGTAGCACCAATGAATCTCGCCCTAAGACTCCTTGACATAATCGAAGAAAACGGAGAGGCGGAGCTGTTGTGCGATGAACCTTTCAAATTCAAGGATAATGGCTATCTGGAACTAAATCCTGATGCTAAATGGAAAATGGAAAGATATGTGAATACAAAGAATGCCTCACGATTTAATCCTAAATGGACATCTGAACACTTCGATGACCCGAAAACCGAAGTTTTGATGAAAGACTACCTAAGGGTTGAAAAGGCATGGCAGCTCTACCATAAGCTCCGACAATACAAACTCAGGACTTGGTGGGACTGACATTATGAGCATTTCCACATATTGCGATAAACGCTAAAACCGACACACCCTCCAATTGTTATAACTACTGTCAAAGGATATAAAACAGAAGCCTTACTTCTATATCACCTGCAATATTATGTCAAAAGCAAAATTAAAAAAATATATGTCGGCTCTATCAAAAGAACAGGTTGTTGACATAATGCTTCAGCTGTACGATGCGAGCAAGGAAGCGAACGCATGGCTTGAGTTTTATATGGAACCCAATAGCGATGCCGAGCTTGAAAAATATAAGAAGGCAATACGCAACCAATTCTTTGGTCGCAATGACTGGCCCAAAGATCCGAGTTTCAGAGAATGCAATAAACTGATAACCTCATTCAAGAAACTCATACCTGACCCTAATGCTATTGCAGATCTGATGCTATATTATGTTGAGCAAGGGTGTAGCCTTACCGCGCAATACGGTGATTACGATGATCCGTTTTATACCGCTCTTGAGAACAATTTCAACAAGGCGGTTAAATTTATATCATCTAACGGACTAATGTCAGAGTACTCGCCACGTATGAAAAAGATGATTGAGTCTGTAGAATGTTGTGGATATGGCTTTCCGGATACATTGTGGGACATCTACTACGAATACGCAGAGGATTGATTAAATTCTTTTTAAGGCTTGGATTCTTCAATTGAGTAGAACAAGAGTTACACTTTTTCTACTGAATAACCATGCTTCCATTACACTTTTTCAAACGAACAACCGAGGGGTGGCTACACTTTTTCAAACGAATCGATAACGACCTCGTATCGGCCGTTTGCACATCTTAGTTAAAACAGCTATCTTTGCGGGTACAAAACACAGGTCCAGGAGGGTCTTGGAAAGCGATTTCAGAAGGTAAAAACGGTGCATTTTCGGGCTTTTGTACCCGGAGATTCGCAATCCGTTGAGCGACAAGATGTTCTACGCACTGCATCGGCAAGTAACCTATTGACGCGAGTTCGGGGTAAGAATCCACAATCAGACAACGACATATTGACACGCAAAATCGGGCGGCCAAACATTGGCCGCCTGTTTTTCGGGACCTGCGATGGTTATTGCCAGATTACGAGTTGCCCGTTGGATTCAGGCACCCCGTAATCGAAATTGACTTCCGGCTTTGTGGAGAAGAAGCAGTATGCCCCCATTGCCGCGAGCAGGTTCATGATGAAATTGTGGACGCTGCGATGGCGGGAATGCACAAGCCGCACCACGTTCTTGAGCATGTCGTTGACTGACTCGATGACGCTTCTCTTGCGGAGCATTATCTTGTCGTAGAGGGGCATCAGACGCTGTTTCATGTTCGAGCGCAGCCCCGTCACGAGATGTACCCCGTTGTCCCACAGATGCCCGAAAAGCGACTACGAGATGTATCCCCTGTCAGCGTACAGCTTGCCGAACGCCCTGTCTGTCAGCGTGTCCATGACTGACTCCTCGCGGTCGTCGACGTTGGCTCGGGTCAGCACGAAGTTCACAAGCTCGCCCTTTTCGTTGCACAGAAGATGCAGCTTGAAGCCGACGTACCATCTCATGGTGCTCTTGCCCTTGGCCGCGATGCCCTTGAATACCTTCATGCTGAACTCACGCCTGTTGTGCATAACCGGGATGCAGGTGCTGTCAACGAAGCTGATGCCCGTGCATTTCCCGAAACAGGCAAGGCGCAGGAACATTGTCAGAGCCTCGAAGCAATGAGGCATGACCTCGACAAAACGGCTGTACGAGAACCGGCGGGGAAACAGATGCCTCCACTGTCCGCACACGCAGGACAAGTAAATTACTAAATATCAATGACATTACCAAAAGAATCGGCAACTTTTTCAAGCTGCCGATTCAACTTTTTCAGGGCGGTACTTATCCCGAACTCGCGCTCTTAGGATGAATTAGAAATTGAGAGAGAGCATCGCCTGGATGCGGTTATCGTGCGACTGGTCGCCGTTATAGTTGACGCGTCGACCGTAAAGATATTCCACTCCGGTCTGTATAAGGCTGTTGATGTTCCAAAATACATTGGCCACGACATACTGGGCATATCTGTATTGCTCTCCCCATGGACTGTCGGTTCCGGCATAGCGGGGGACGTAAGTGCGCACATGGCTGTAGGTGGCAGAGCAGAACACCGACTTCGAGAAGTTATACTGCAGTCCGCCGTATGCACCCCAGGTCTTGATCGGGTTGAGTTTTCCAAGGTCTGTCGCCGAGGGCATCAGATCCATTCCCATGCCGTTAAGGTCTTGAATATAACTCGAGATTCCCTTTCCGTATACAGCTTGATAATAAGCCGTGAGGTTACCGACTATAGGTGTCGAGCCGCTTGCCTTGACACCCCATCCTATCCTATCGACGTTGTGGGCAGTAATCAAGTCGCGGTAATAGAGGTTTCTCAACATTGCAGAGAATCGCAGCCAACCTTTTCCGTTATTCCATGAATACTGGATGTAGGCGGGAATATCGGGCACGCGCTGATTTACAGAGAGGGTTTTCGTAGCCAGCGTAAACGAGTTGGCTGGTTGCTCCACGCCAACGCCGGCTTTCCATTCCTTTTTACGGCCGAATGGCTTCTCATAATACAGAACGGTGTGAGGCAATGCCGTGAAAGCATTCGGGCCCTCATAGTCAATTGTCGGAGGAGCAGCCGCCATGTCGCTGAATAGCGAGAATGCGTATCCGGCCGTTATGCCGCGATATTTAAGATACGCCTGAACTATCGACGGCGCATAATTCTCACCCATGAAATTCACCGAGACATAAGCTCCTATCTGGTTGGCGGTACCTGGCAAGGCAACCATATTGACAAATAGGCTCGACTGCTGGGCGCTGATCTGGAACTTCCCGCCGTTGCCTGGCGCTCCATTCATTGGCAGTGCGGAGGTCGTGAAGCAGTTGGGGTCATCAATGACGTCTCCGAGGTCGTAGCCTGCTGTAACCTTTACCTGACCTCCGATGCCGAGATAGAATTTCCCCTCTTTGCCGAAAATGGCGAATCGAGGCAGCCCGGGAACATTGTAGGCTTGCGGCATGTTCTGGCGTAGCGCCTCGTGCATGCCGAGAGTGTCTCCCTGCACAAACAGGGAGGAAGACACCTTTTCATCATTCCGGGCCGGATGCGACTGGGCTACGACGGGAAGCGCGACCGAGGCTAAGGCCAACGAAAGAATGGTAACTCTTTTCATCGTTTAAAGTAGTTTTGTTTATTTTGTCTCTGTTATAGTGTCGATTAATATTGGACGCTGCGGTCAAATATGTCTCGGGTATGAAAACCTCTGCCATACTTTCTGTCGCCTTATAGTGACAGAACAATATAGATATAAAACAATGGTGAGCAAACGTTTGTTGAGCAGAAAAATTTTTCCTGCAGACTGAACTAAGCTGTCTCTCTCCGTGTTGTAAATGCAAACGTAAAACAAAGCGCCGGTACTATCACAGTATTTCACGCTTAATCAAAATCATACTATGGCAAACACAAAGTATTCTCCTGTAGTACAGGAACTCGCCGACCTCATCAAGGAGAACAGCTGGGAAGACAAGTTCGCCCAGGCCTTCGCAAAGGTCAAATCGTACAACATCCCCGGTCTCTCCGACATCGACAGCGTGGAGAAATATCTCGACTGGCTCGAAGCATACATGCATTGGGTACCGGCTGAGAACCGCGAGGGCACTCACGTATACCAGCATCTCTTCCGCTCCTTCTTCGTGCTCGATCAGGAGCCGCTGAAATCGCTTCAGACCCCGTGTGCCCCGGCCGACAAAATGCCGGAACTCACTCCATTGTCGAAATGGATGGTCGACTACTGCTACGGCATCGGCAACTGGCTTGACAGCCCCGAGTCAATCACTGCCGACAGCGTGAAATCCTTCTACGACAGCGCCGTCTACAACATGGACGAGTATGAGGAGCCGCGTGGTGGCTGGAAGACATTCAACCAGATGTTCGCGCGCCACGTCAAACCCGGTTGGCGTCCCATCGCCGCCATCGATGACGACAAGATCATCGTTCATCCCGCCGACGCCCAGTTCGGTGGCCAATGGGAGATACGCCCCGACACCCACGTGCGTATCAAGGGCCTCGACTGGAAGATCGAGGAACTTCTTCAGGGCAGCCCCTATGCCGACAAGTTCAAAGGAGGCATGTGGTGCCACAGCTTCCTGAGCTGGACCGACTATCATCGTCAGCACGCCCCACTGTCGGGCATCGTTCGCGAGGCTCGTGTCATTCAGGGAGCCTGCTACGTGGACCTGATTGCCGTTCCTTCCAAAGAAAATCCCGCCACCCACGAGGTGGAGGCTTGGAGAGCCACCGCTCCCGACCAGGCAGGTTATGAATTCATGCAGACCCGCGGTCTTATCGTCCTTGAGACCAAGTACGGTTACGTTGCCATCCTGCCGATAGCAATGCCGCAGGTTTCCTCCGTGGTTGTCACCGCAGAAGTGGGCAAAGCCCTGAAGAAAGGCGACGAAATCAGCTACTTCCAGTTTGGCGGTTCCGACATCGTCTACCTCTTCAGCGCGAACATGAACGTATCGATCTCCGCCCATAAGGACACCCACTACAAGGTCGGCACTAAGATCGGAGAAGTGTACCCGGTGGTTGAGCTCTGACATACACTTATAGAATCAAGCATACAAGGGGACGGACTCCACCCAGCCGGGTCGGTCCGGCCCCTTTCCTGTACACACACATAATTTCCGACATTATGACTAAACAAACACCCAGGCCGGCTACACCCAATCCGGCATCATCCGCGCACGCAGCTCCTCCAAAGGGCAAGGTTGCCGCCATCACCACCATGGGGATGACCATAATGATTGTCACCACTGTGGTGAGTCTACGTGGCCTCGCTTCTCAGGCTGAATTCGGCATCCAGTCGATTTTCTGGTATGTGCTCGCCGCCATTGTTTTCCTCATTCCGTTCTCGCTCGTATGCGCCGAGCTGGCATCGACTTACACCCACTCCGGCGGCCTTTATCGCTGGGTCGCCGAGGCTTTCGGCACCCGCTGGGGCTGGACAGCGATGTATCTCGAATGGCAGTGCCTCGTAATCTGGTTCCCTGCAGTACTCATGTTCGGAGCCGTCTCCCTGGCATATGTATTCTGGCCCGAAACGTTCGACGCCACCCTGTCGTCAAACAAGCTCTATACAATTCTCATAGTGCTCGGTGTCTACTGGTTTGCCACGTTCAACTCATTCCGGGGAATGAGTAAAGCCAATGTCGTCAGCCAGACCGGCGGTCTTTTCGGCACGATAATCCCGGGCGCTATTCTGATTATCCTCGGCATCATCTATCTCTTCCTTGGCGACAAGATTGAACTGGTCACCGATATCAGCTTCTTCCCGGACTTTACTAAAATATCTACGATAGTGTTCGCCGCCTCTATCTTCCTCTTTTTCGGAGGAATGGAAATGAATGCCGTTCACGTACAGTCAATGCGAAATCCGGGCCGCGACTATCCCCGCGCCCTCTTCTTCGCGGCCATTATCATCCTCATCATATTCGTTCTTGGCACTTTGGCAATCGGGCTCGTGACACCCGTCAAAGACATCAACCTGTTGGCTACCCTACTGACTTCATACCATAAGCTCTTCGAGGCAATCCATGTGCCCTGGCTTGGCAATATCATTGCCCTGTTTGTGGCCTACGGTGTCATAGGACAGGTGAGCGTAATTGTCACAGGTCCGTCAACGGGCCTCGTGGCCGTAGGCGAGAGTGGATTCCTTCCACCCTCCCTGCAGAAGAAAAACCGTCATGGAATCAATACTCCTATACTCTGGGTACAGGGAATATTCGTCACGCTTCTTGCATTCGCTCTTGTAGTGCTCCCCAGCGTAGAGTCGGCCTATCAGCTCTTGTCGCAGATGTCGACCGTGCTCTATCTTATCCTATGTGTGATGATCTACATGGCGTTCCTACGTCTACGTCGCACTGAACCCAACGCTCACCGCGGCTTCCGCATTCCCGGCGGAAAGTTTGTGGAATGGCTCATCGGCATCGTCGGCATCGTCGGCATAGTATTCGCATCCGTGCTGAGTTTCTTTCCGCCTTCGCAGATCAACACCGGAAGCCCAACTGTATACGTTACGATCCTCATCGTAGGAGTACTCTTCTTCTTCATACTTCCCCTCGTTGTATATGCACTGCGTCGCCCTAACTGGAAGAACGCCAAATCGGACTTCTATCCCTTTAACTGGCAGATAGAGAACCGAAAACCTTCCGAGGTATCCAAATGGGCTCCCGGCTATACGCCCTCGAAAGCCGAGATAGCCGTCGCCATGAAACGTGACTCAATGGAAGTGGCCGACTGGATTTCCAGCCGTGACGCCCTCTTAGCCACATACCACGATGTAGAAAACCTTAAGCAGGAAGTGGCTGGTCTGGAGTCGAAGGTCGATAACCTTACCAAGGCTGATTCGGCAGAAGGGTCTGACCAGGACCACAGAGGCAGACAATAGGTTGCCTTAGGCAAATCATAGAGTTGTAAATCAAAGATTCCGCCCGGTACGGAGGGAAATCCGTGCCGGGCGGAATTCATTTAAGTCATTACATCCGACACCATGCGCAAAATAAATACCGGAAAAGGAGAAATAACTATACTGACGCTCATAGCTGTATGGTCGATATCACTGGTGGTCGACTTGCCGGGGCTCGCCATTTCGCCGATTATGTCGCAGCTCGACGTTATCTTTCCGCATACCACCCATCTCGAGATCCAGCTGCTGGCCATGTTGCCCAATTTCTGCATTATCCCGTTTATCCTTCTATCGGGCAAACTATCCGTGTCCAAAAGCAGACTGGGGCTCATCAATCTGGGGATGGCTATCTTCATTGCCGGTGGAGTGGCGTGTTTCTTCGCCAAGAGCATTCCGGCGCTCATCATCATAAGCTGCGTCATCGGCGTCGGGTGTGGCCTCGTCATCCCACTGGCCGCAGGTGTAATTGCCGATCTATTCGCTGGTGTGGAGCGCGTAAAACAGATGGGCATAAAGTCGGGTATCGCCAATTTCACGCTTATCTTCACCACTCTCGTGGTCGGTTGGATCGGGACAGGCGACTGGCACCTGCCGTTCATCGTCTATCTGGTGCCTGTGATTCCGCTCTGTCTGTCGCCGTTCCTTACCCGGGAATACATAAGTAAGACGGCTTCGGCCGGCGAACTCAGACCGGAGGCTCCGACACCTGTCGACAACCATCCACATGCCGTCGTCAGGCCGTTGCCCACAGAGACCACAACGACTGACAAACAGGCTGATCGTCCCACACCTCTTGAGGTGGCTCGAACCTCGCGCAAGTCGGCCATGGCGTGCGTATGGGGAATAATGGAATTCTATTTCGTCATCACACTTTGCACCATCATCATTACCTACTATCTCCCATTCATAATGCAGGACTACAAAATGCCAGACTCAGACACCTCATTGGTGACGTCCGTGTTTTTCCTGTTCATTACTGCTGCGGGTTTTATGCTCTCCTATATGGTGAAGTTGCTAAGGAACCTAACGACATTGGTGAGCATGCTTCTGATGATCGTCGGGTTGTTGCTCATGGCTCTGTTTCATTCTTTATGTATCTATTTAGTAGCGGTTGCAGCTGTCGGGTTCGGCTATGGACTCCTCCAACCGATATTCTACACTAAAGCATCACTTCTCTCACCTACTTCGAAAGAAGCGACCAAAACCATATCCTACATCATGACCGCCAACTATCTTGGCACCGCTGTTACCCCGCTCTTCTTCACGGGCATCCAGAATGCTTTCCACATCCAGGGACACTCCTTCTCTTTCTGGCTTGCACTGGCGTTGATGGCAGTGATTCTGGTTTTCACCATATTGAAGCGCAGATCCTTTGTCTTTTTCATTTCTTTGAAGGAAGCGTAGGCACGTTTATACATCGCTTGAGATACTGTTTCTTTGAGTGTGTCTGAGCAAGGCTCACTCAAAAAAACAGTATCCGATGCATTGAAAGAGGCTGTGTCAAAAATGGCAACTAATTAGCGCCGTCGGGTGTTTTCATAGAAAACATGACTACTATGAAACGCTTGATACTGATTCTCGGCGCCATACTGCTGGGCAGCATGGCGATGTCGGCGCAGAATTCGCTGCCGGCACCAGGTTCAGGTTCCGTGACAACTCCCGCCGGTGGCGGTGGCTGGGGCGGCAGCTGGGCTCCCGTGGCTCCGCCGCCCACTGGATGGGGCTCACCCTGGGGATACGGCTGGAACGGATACTATGGCTGGAACCCAAACACCACCGTAGTCGTCTCCCCCACATACCAGGACAACGGCAAAGTCAACGTCGTCGGCGTCGGATATGACGACGAGGGAGTATGGCGCACCATCCCCATGGCCGTCCAGTACAACTACAACGGCTCGCAGTACAGCGTCACGGTACTGACGGCCTGGAACCCCTGGACCGACTCCTGGGACACCGGCTTAGACATACCGGCCTTCAACACCTCCTACCGCCTCGACGGCACCAGCTACGACTTCTACGTAGTCCTCTCCACCGGAACATACTACTTCAACCTCTGAAAAGCTGTTAGCTGAGAGACCGTTTGCGACCCGCACGTCGCTGCACTCTCAGCTCTTGCTCTTTCTTTTGGGCAATGCGCTCATGCACATAGCGGAGCATCACGAACTTACTCAGAAATTGTAGCCCAGGGTGAAAGTCCAGGCCTTGTTGTGGCCGCTCACGCCGGGTTCCTTCCAGGCATTGCCGAAGCCGCCCATGTAGTGCACTCCCAGGTAGTAATGGTCCAGCAGCTCCAGGCCGGTACCCATCTTCAGGCCCATGGTCGTCTTCTCGTGACGGCAGAAATAGCCGCGATCGAAGTACTCCTCCGGGCTCGGAGCCACCTTCAGGCCAGTGTCGTTGTGGCCCACGCCAAACGACACGTACGGGCCCGCCTCCAGGCTCCACCTCAGCTTCTCGGTTACGTTGAACCGCACCGTGGCCATAATCGGGATGTAGAAACTATAGTATAATGTGTGCCCCACGGCTATCTGCTGGTCGGCTCCCACGCCCGTGATGTGCGTGTAGTTGTTCGAGCGGCTCTGGTAGAAGATGCCCGGCTGCAAGGCAAGCCAGTCGCGAAAGCTGATGTCGGCCACAATGCCGGCGTCGAAGCCTGTGCCCCACGAGTCATGGCTGTCATCGTCGAAGTTCTTGCCCCCGGCCGAGACGTTGCTCATGTTCACTCCCACGCGCACGCCCAGGCGGAAGAAATCGTCAGGCTTGGATGTGTCGAAAAACTGGGCCTTTGCCCCAGTGAACCCAAGTGCCGTAAGCACCATCGCTAAGATTACTCGTTTCATACAAAAAGTTTCAGTCCGCAAAAATAGTCATTTTCGCCGATATGTGAAAAATTATAGCTAATTTTGCGCCCAAATAGAGATACGCCCAATTGTCCCCATCCTCAGACCCTGCAAAACAAATGGCTAAAACGAAAGTCTACAACAGCCTGATGGTGAACGTCAAGGACTATGTGATGATCATCATAGGCCTGATACTGTACGCCATCGGCTTCTGCGTGTTCATCCTGCCGCACCACATCGTCATCGGCGGCCTCACGGGCGTCGGCTCCCTGGTGCTCTTCGCCACCAACGGCCTCATTCCGGTGTCGGTGACGATTTATGCCTGCAACATCCTCATGCTCACCTTCGGCTACAGGATACTGGGGCGCACCTTCGTGCTGCGCACCATCTTCGGCGCCACCATCGCGGCCCTCACCATCGGCGTGCTCGAGGGCTACTTCACCTCCCACCCGCCCATCATCACCGACGTGACGATGAGCCTGGTGCTCGGCGCCATCCTCTGCGGCATGGGCGTCGGCACCGTCTTCGTCCACAACGGCTCGTCGGGCGGCACCGACATCGTCGCCGCCCTGGTCAACAAAGTCAGCAACGTCAGCGTAGGGCGCGCCATGATGATCACCGATATGACCATAGTGGCCTCCGGCATCTTTCTACCCTTCGATGGCGACTTCTCCGCACGCCTCGAGGCACGCGTGCCCATGATCATCTACGGCTGGGTAGGCACATTCATCATCTCCTACATGACCGACAACCTCATCAACACCAACCGCCAGGCCAAGCAGTTCATCATCATCTCCGAAAAGTGGGAGGAAATCGCCAGCCAGATCAACGACAACGCCCATCGCGGCGTGACGGTGCTCGACGGCGAGGGCTGGTACACCAAGCACAACGTCAAGCTGCTCATGGTCTGGTGCCGCAAGATTGAGTCGGTGACCATCTTCCGCATCGTCAAGAGCATCGACGCCAATGCCCTCATCACCCAGAGCAACGTCAGCGGCGTCTACGGCAACGGCTTCGACCAGATGCGCATCAAGCTCAAGAAAAAGAAAGCCGAGAGCTGCAACTCTTAACTTTTAACCTTTAACTGCCAATAGTGCACACCGAGCTACTAATCCGCGACCTGGCCTGGATACTGCTCCTCGGAGCGGTAGCCACCATCCTGTTCAAGAAACTGCGCCAGCCCGTGGTGCTCGGCTACATCCTGGCCGGCTTCCTGGCCAGCCCCAAGGTCACCTGGCTGCCGTCGGTCGTGACCGAGGCCAACATCGACTTCTGGGCCGAGCTGGGCATAATCGTGCTCATGTTCACCCTCGGCCTGGAGTTCAGCTTCCGCAAGCTCGTCCGCGCCGGAAGCGAAGCTGTCATCCCGGCACTGGTCATCATCGTGGGAATGTCCTTCGCCGGGTTCGGCGTCGGCAAGCTCCTGCACTTCGACGCCATCAACTGCATCTTCCTGGGCGGCATGGTCTCCATGTCCTCCACCACCATCATCCTCAAGGCCCTCACCGACCTGGGCCTGCGCCAGAAACGCTTCGCCCAGGTGGTGCTGGCGGTGCTGATTCTGGAAGACCTCTTCGCCGTCGTAATGCTGGTGCTGTTAAGCTCCATCGCCGTCGGACAGGTCGAGGGCATGGCGCTGGTCATGAGCATCGCCAAGCTCGTCTTCTTCCTGGTGATATGGTTCGTGGTGGGCGTCTACCTGCTGCCTCAGCTCTTCTCGCGCGGCAGCTCCTTCCTCAACGACGAGACGCTGCTCATCATCTCCATGGGACTCTGCTTCGGCATGGCCGTCTTCAGCGTCTACTGCGGCTTCTCCCTGGAGCTGGGCGCCTTCGTCATGGGCTCCATACTGGCCGGCACCATGCTCGCCGAGCGCATAGACAAGGTGGTAAAGCCGATAAAAGACCTCTTCGGCGCCGTCTTCTTCATCTCCGTGGGAATGATGGTAGACCCGACCGTCATAGCCACCTACTGGGGGCAGATACTCATCCTGGCCGCCGTCGTGGTGGTCGGCATGATCATCTTCGGCACCCTCGGCATGCTCCTGGGCGGACAGCCACTGAAGGTAGCCATGGAGAGCGGCTTCTGCCTGACGCAGATCGGCGAGTTCTCCTTCATCATCGCCACCCTGGGCATGAGCCTCAAGGTCCTCTCTCCCGAGATCTACCCGGTCATCGTGGCCGTGTCGGTGATCACCATCTTCACCACCCCCTACTTCATCAAGATGTCACAGCCCGCCTATAAGTGGGTGGAGAAACACCTTCCCGGCAGCTTCCGATTCCTCATCGACCGCTACTCCAAGCAGGGCGACGACACTTCCGAGACGCGCAAGCTCTGGCGTGCCGTGCTCAGCCGCTACTTCGTGCGCGTACTGCTCTACTCGGTGGTGCTCATCGCCATCATCCTCTGCTCGCGCACCTGGCTCCAGCCCTTCCTCATCGGCCTGACGGGCGCCCGCACGGGCCTGCTCGTGACATGCGCGGTGACGCTGCTGGGAATGTCACCCTTCCTGGGTGCGCTCCTGTTCGCCTCCTCCAGCCGCACCGAGCGGATGCGCCTGCACTCCACCGCCGCCTTCTACGACGTGCCCCTGGTGGGCATGTGGGTGGTGCGCTACCTCGTGGTCTTCTTCTTCATCCTCTACTACGTGTCGCTCTGCTACGGCGCCACGGTGGGCTGGCTCGCCGGAGCCGCCTTCTACGTGGTCATCATCGTGCTGGCCTCCACCGTACTGCGCCGCCAGTACAGGCGCATCGAGAAGAAGTTCGTCGATAACCTCAACGTGCGCGAGAACACGCGCCTGGGCCTCAACAACCAGCTCGTCAGCGACCTGCACCTGGCCTACATCGAGGTAGGGCCCAATTCGCCCTTCGTCGGCGACCGCCTACAGGACTCCGGCCTGCGCCGCGACTACGGCATCAGCGTCAGCAGCATACAGCGCGGACAGCGCGTCCTGCCCCTGCCCACCAAGGAGAGCCGCATCTTCCCCGGCGACGTCCTCGGCGTCATCGGCACCGACGACCAGATCAAGAAGCTCAACGACGACATGGCCGGCTACGAAAGGCAGGCCCAGGCCATCGCCATCCACAACCCGCCCAAGATGGAGCTGGTCAGCGTCAAGCTCGGCCCCTCCTCCCCCATCGCCGACAAGTCCGTGGCCGAAAGCCACCTGACCGACAAATACTACGCCATGCTGGTAAAGATTCTCCGTCCCGACGGCGAATACATCCAGCCCGAGGCCGACACCCCTCTCCGCCCAGGCGACGTCATCTGGCTCGTCGGCGACCCCAGGATCATCGACACCCTACGCGGAACGAGCTGAGAGCTGAAAAGACAGGCAAAGCCGCACGCGCGTCAGCCTACTCTCAGCCCTCTCAGCTATAAAAACAGACTATGCAACGAATCATCATACTCGACTTCGGCTCCCAGTACACGCAGCTCATAGCGCGGCGCGTACGCGAGCTGAACACCTACTGCGAGATTCACCCCTTCAACAAGTTCCCGGCCGACGCCGGCAACGTGATAGGCGTGATCCTCAGCGGCTCTCCCTTCTCGGTCAACGACCCCGAGGCGCCGCAGGTAGACCTCGCCACCCTGCGCGGACGCTGGCCCCTGCTCGGCATCTGCTACGGCGCACAGTACCTGGCCCGCTCCCTCGGTGGCACCGTCGAAAGCGCCGACACACGCGAATATGGCAAAGCCACCCTCACCTACGTCGACGGCGATGACGCCCTCATGAACGGCGTACACGAAGGCTCCGTAGTCTGGATGAGCCACGGCGACACCATCACCTCCGTGCCCGAGGCCCTGCAGCGCGTCGGCTCCACCGCCGACGTCAGCGAAGCCGCCTTCCGCATCCGAGGCGAACAGAGCTGGGGCGTACAGTTCCACCCCGAAGTCTACCACAGCCAGGACGGCATGACACTGCTCCGCAACTTCGTGCAGCACATCTGCGGCTCCGACTGCGCCTGGACCCCCGACAGCTTCATAGAGAGCACCGTGGCCGACCTGCGCGCAAAGCTCGGCGACGACAAGGTGGTGCTCGCCCTCAGCGGCGGCGTCGACTCCACCGTGGCCGCCATGCTCCTCAACCGCGCCATCGGCGACCGACTCACCTGCATCTTCGTAGACAACGGCCTGCTCCGCCTCAACGAATTCAGCCAGGTCATGGAGGACTATACCCGCCTGGGCCTCAACGTAATCGGCGTCGACGCCAAGGAAGACTTCTACCAGGCACTGAGCGGTGTCACCGATCCCGAGCGCAAGCGCAAGATCATCGGCAAGGGCTTCATCGACATCTTCGATCGCGAGGCACACAAGCTCCAGGGCATCAAGTGGCTGGCACAGGGCACCATCTACCCCGACGTCATCGAGTCCCTGTCCATCACCGGCATGACCATCAAGAGCCACCACAACGTCGGTGGCCTGCCCGAAAAGATGAACCTCAAGCTCGTGGAGCCGCTGCGCCTGCTGTTCAAGGACGAAGTGCGGCGCGTTGGCCGCGCCCTCGGCATCCCCGACCGCTTCATCAGCCGCCATCCCTTCCCCGGCCCCGGCCTGGGCGTGCGCATCCTCGGCGACATCACCGCCGAGAAAGTCCGCATCCTCCAGGAAGCCGACCACATCTTCATCCAGGGCCTGCGCGACCACGGCCTCTACGACAAAGTATGGCAGGCCGGCGTCGTGCTTCTGCCGATCAGGAGCGTCGGCGTCATGGGCGACGAGCGCACCTACGAGAACGTCGTGGCCCTGCGTGCCGTCAACTCTACCGACGGCATGACGGCCACCTGGACACCGCTGCCCCACGACTTCCTGGCCGAAGTCTCCAATGCCATCATCCGCCGCGTGCGCGGCGTGAACCGCTGCGTCTACGACATCTCCTCCAAGCCGCCCTCGACCATCGAGTGGGAATAATTCACCCACTCTTACACTCGGATTGAATCCTATTTCATACAATTAAATCACCCACTTAGCAAGTGAACTGCACCCCAAAAGTTAGACACAAAACTTTTGGGGTGCAGTTCATGTACAGGGGCTTTATTTGGAGATAAAAGTCCATTAGAAGAGCTTGAATTAGGCAAATATGGCATCCTAAAAGTCCTGAGACTTTTACACCGGCAAAATAAAAAAATCAAGGCGGGCGCCTTGATTCCCGTCACCGGCTTTGAGTCCGGGGAAGATGCATCTCCTGTCAGCCAACGGTCGGAATATGTGTCCTGTCAGATGTTACCCGGGGTACCGCCGGTATCGTCCGACTCGTCATCAGTATTGTCTGAGTTGGGTTTGGGTTTCAGTACCTTGAAGTATTTGGCAAGATATTTTTCCTGGAAACGCTGCATCAGATCCCATGCATCGGGTACGAACAGAGTGCCTATCAGCGCATTGACGAACATGCCGAATACCACCGCTGTGCCGAGCGCTATTCTTGAAGCCGCTCCGGCGCCTGAGGCGAAGAGCATAGGCATCACACCGAGCACGAAAGCAAAAGCCGTCATCATAATCGGGCGGAACCTGACTCTGCCGGCATCGTAGGCCGCTTTGGATATGTCCTGACCCGCCTCGCGGTATTCTTTGGCGTATTCCACAATCAGGATAGCATTCTTAGCCGATAGACCGAGCAGCAGAATCAGACCAATCTGAGTGTATATGCTCACACTCTGGCCCATGAGTATGCAGCCGATGGCCGTGCCGAGGATTGCAGTAGGCATTGACAGAATCACTGCCATAGGATCCGTCCATGATCCGTATTGAGCTGCCAGCACAAGGAAAGTTATCATTATGGCAAACAGCAACACCATACTGATGGTGGTTGACGAACCCGTTTCCTGATAGGCAATGCCGGTCCATGCAAACGAGAAGTTTTCGCCGAGGCTCTCGTTGACCATCGCTTCCATGGCCTTTATGGCATCGCCGGAGCTGACACCGTGGGGTGGGGTTGCCGTTATAGAGGCAGTCTGATACATATTGTACCGGCTGACGTTTGCTTCGCCCATACTGCGGCCAACGCTGGCGAAGGAACCCATTGGCACCATCTCGCCTTTGGAGTTGCGCACGTTGATGCGCAATACATCTTCGGGATAAGCCCTTGCCGCACCTTTGCCGCTTATGTTGACATGATACATGCGGCCGAAGTCTTCGAATTCATTTACGAATCCGCCGCCAACATAGTTGCTCAGCGCCGAATATATGTCGTTGATGTCGAGGCCGAGCATCGATGCCTTGTCGCGGTCTATCTTCACCTGATATTGCGGCACTTCGCCTTCGTATAGCGAAGTCAGCTTACCCACCTTGCTGTATTTGGCAGAGGCACTTTCAAGCGTCTGTATGGCTTCGCCAAGCGCTTGCGCACCTAAGTTATTGATGTCGAGCAGCTGCATCTGCAATCCCGAACTCTGTCCCAGTCCCGGAATGGCCGGCGGGTTGAGTGAGAATACCACAGGCTCCTGGAAAGTGGCACAGATGCCATCGGCAGTGGCTATGATTTCGTCAATCTTCTCCTGCTTGGACTTGCGGTCTTTCCACGGTTCAAGCATCACGAAACAGCCTGCCATATTTGAACCGCTGCCCCCCATGAACGAGTGTCCGGCAGTGGAGAGAACATTCTTCACTCCCGGTATCCTTTTGATGGCCTTCATAACCTCGGTTGTCACCTTGTCGGTACGTTCGAGCGATGCGCCTTCCGGCAATTGTATGTTCGTCATGAAATAGCCCATATCCTCCTCAGGAATATATGATGTGGGCAGGTCTGCATAAATTATAAATGCAGGTATCACTATGGCAAAGAAGCATATAATTGCCACCCAGGGTTTCTTGAGGAAGTGCGCTACAATTTTGCAGTACACGGCAAGAGTGGCACCATAGCCCTTGCTGAACCAGCGGTAGAAGAAAAAAGTCTTGCCCTCCTTCTTGCTCGGTTTGAGGAACATAGCGCACATTGCCGGGGTGAAAGTCAGAGCGTTGAAGCCTGAGAAGGCGGTCGAGGCCGCGATGGTCAGGGCAAACTGTTTATACAGTTCGCCTGTAATGCCGCTCACGAACGCCGTGGGGATAAATACCGAAAGCAGAACCAGTACTTCGCCCACAATGGCACCTTGCAGCTCCTTCATGGCTTTAGTGGCAGCCTGCCGCGCAGTCATTTTCCCCTGATCGATGATGCGTTGGCAATCTTCCACCACCACAATGGCGTCATCGACAACGATGGCGATGGAAAGCACCAGGCCGAACAATGTCAGCGTGTTGAGCGAGAAGCCGAGCAGTTTCATTACCGCGAAAGTGGCAATCAGCGACACGGGTATGGTGAGCATGGGTATTATTACAGCCCGCCAGCTCTGCAGGAATACAAGAATCACCAGCATCACAAGCAGAGTCGTCTCCACAAATGTCATGGCAAGGTCATCGATCGACTCGGTGATGTAATCGGTGGAGTCGAGCAGAATGTGATAATGAATACCCTGCGGGAAGTATTGTGACAGTTTGTTGAGTTCGGCCTTCACGCCCTTTGCCACTTCAAGAGCATTGGCACCGCTTTCCTGCGATATGGCAATCAGCGCAGTCTGCTTGCCGTTTACGCGGGCTATGTTGGTGTATGAATCGCTTCCGAGATCGACGCTGCCCACATCCTTAAGGCGCAGAAGGCCATCGGTGCCGTTGCCGCGGATTATGATGTTCTCGAATTGGTCGGGAGTCTTCAGCATTCCCTGCGAAGTGAGAGTGAACTGGAATTCAGCACCTTGCGAGTCAGGCTGAGCGCCGAGAGTTCCCGCCGACACATTCACATTCTGTGCCTCGATAGCCGCTTTGACATCCGTCGGCTGCAGACCCCGGGCCTTCATCTTCATGGGGTCGAGCCATACACGCATGGAGTAATTGCCACCGCCGAAGGCACCCACATTGCCTACACCGTTGACACGCGACAGCGCATCGGTGATATGCAGCTGAGCGTAGTTGGTCAGATACAGGGCATCGTAGTTGTAGGCCGAGTCGGCATCCAGCGAGATAAACATGAGTATGTCGGAAGATTCGGAATTTACCGATACACCCTGTTCAAGCACGGGCTCCGGCAGAGTGTTCTGCACCTGGCTCACACGGTTCTGCACCTTGACTGTGGCATCGTCAATGTCGGTGCCGTTTTCAAAAGTTATAGTCAGCTGATATGTGCCGTCAGAACCCGAATTGGAGCTCATATACATCATGCCTTCCACACCGTTGATCTGTTCCTCAAGCGGTTCGCCGACGGTGTTGGCTACAGTCTTGGCGTCTGCGCCGGGATAAGTGGCCATCACCATCACCGTAGGTGGAGATATGTTTGGGTACTGAGCTATAGGCAGTGTGTAGAAAGTCAATGCACCCACCAGAATCATCAGTATGGCGATGACGATGGCGAATATCGGCCTGTCTATGAAAAATTTTGAGAACATAGGCCTATTTTGCGATTGTGGGTTTCACTTTCATGCCCGGTTTCACTTTCAGCAACGCTTTGGTGATGTAGCGGTCGCCGGGCTTCAGACCCTCCTCCACCACACGAAGCGAATCATGATACAGTTCTCCTACCGACAGCGGCGTATAGACAACCATGTCATTGCTGTTTACCACATATACATACTGGCCGCGCTGGTCGGTCTGCACTGCCGCATCTTTCACCAACATTGCGTGCGGCTCATTGCGGAAAGGCAGCGCTATGGTGGCGTACATACCATCCTTAAGCTCGTTGTACGGATTCTGCACTTTGACCTTCAGTTCAAGCGTGCCTGTGGCATTGTTTACGCTCGGAGCCATGTAGCTTATGGCACCCGAGTAATCGTGGCTCAGACCCTGCGAGAAAGTTATGGGTATGGACGAGTAATCCATCGCCGGCCGCGAATCGCCCGTAAACATCTCTATGTAGGCTCCGTCGGGGATGCTGAAGGTCACTTCCATCGATGTGTTGTCGTAGACAGTGGCCAGAGTGACAGGACTCATCTCTCCACCAACATAAGATCCCGGCTTCAGTGTGGCATCGGTGATATATCCGGCGAAAGGAGCGCGCACGGTGCAGTAGCCCAGTTTTGTTCTGGCATCCTGCAGCGAGGCTGCCGCGCTGCGTATCTGTGCTGCAGCCTGATCCATTGTGCTTTTGGCCTGAATGACATCTATTTCCGCTGTTGCATCCGATTCATAGGCGCGTTTCAGAGCAGTGTAGCGGCGCGACGCATAGTCGTAGGCGCTGCGGGCATTGCTGAGTTGTGCCGTAGCCGATTTCACCGCATCGGAGTATATGGTGGATTCTATGGTGAAAAGAGCCTGTCCGGCCCTTACGTAATCGCCGGGTTTGAACAACTGGCTCTTGATGGTGCCGTTCACGCGAGCCACGACATCGGCTTTGCTCACCGCTGCCAATATGCCCGGATATGACTTGCGTATCATGATGGAATCTTCCATCACCGGCGCCACACTTACGGTCATTTCTTCCGTTTCCTCGGTTTTGTCTTTGTGGCTGCATGCGGCGCAACCGAGCAGTATGGCGACTGCCGCTATGGCGGTTGCGGCGCTGTTTATGAAATTGCCTGATATGTAATGTCTGCGTGTCATTTGTCAGAATGTTTTTCCATGTCCCATCCGCCGCCGAGCGTTTTATAGAGCTGTATCACGCTCTGTTGCGTGGCACCACGTTCCTGCGTCAGTTGGTTGCTGTAGTTAAGAATATTTATTTGAGCGTCTACCACATTGAGGAAAGATGAAAGACCCTGTTTGTACTGGTCCATGGAGTAGTCGAACGACTTGATGCTCTCTTCGAGCACAGCATTGAGCAAACCTGTGCGCTGCAGTGAGTTGCGGTAAGCAGTTACTGCATTGTCAACCTCGGCTGCTGCCTGCGAGACAGTGAGATTGTAGTTGTCAATGCCGATCATCATCTGTTCCTTGGCCTGAGCCACCGCATATTTGCGACTCATGCCCGTGAAGATGGTCCAGCTGAGTGTCGGAGCTACCGAGAAGGTGAGAGCATCGTGTTTGAAGAGATCGCCAAAGCGGTGAGCCTCCGTGCCGATGGATGCGTTGAGGCTGAGTTTGGGCAGAAAGTCTTTCTTGGCAATTCCCACTTGTGCGGCGTATGAGGCTATTTCCATTTCTGCCGCCCTGACATCGGGCCGGCGTCGCAGCAAGTTGGCATTTATGTCTATATCGACCGGCATGGAGTAGAGCGGTATGGGGCGCGGTATGCGCAAGTTAGAGGCAAGTGCCGGATTCTCATTGCCGGTGAGTACGAGTATGGCGTTAATGCTCTGCGCTACGGACGTTTCCAGTGCGGGAACCGTGGCTTGAGTGGAGAGGCAGACTGTCTTGGCCTGCGAAACATCGAGTCCCGAGGCAAGCTGACATTCGTGTCTCACTTCCGCCACTCTGAGCACCTCCTGTTGTGATGCCGACAGACGGTTTGCCACTTCAAGCTGTGCCTGATATACACGCAATTGCAGATAGCTGTCGGCGAGTTGCGAGCAGAGGCTCACTAATGCCGCATCGTAGTCGGCCTGTTGTATGCTCAGATCCGTTTTGGCCGCATCGGTCGATGCTTTTACGCGGCCGAAAACATCTATCTCCCAGCTTGCGTTCACACCGAGCGAGAAATAGTTGTCGGTCCCGGCAATAGATTTTGATCGTCCTAAAAAGGCTGAATTGCGGTCGCTGTTCCAGCCGGCCTGAGCCGCTATCACCGGCCAATAAGCACTTTGGGCCTGCTTGATAGCCAACTTGGCAAGATCCATGCGCCGGGCAGCCATGCGTATGTCATAATTATTGGCTACGGCCATGCTTATAAGCGAGTCAAGCAGCGGATCGGAAAAGCCGCGCCACCAGTTCTGCAATGCCGGGTTCGGCATCTGTGCCGGCTCATATTTCCACAATTCTTCGGCATCTTTGCCAGTGTCGATGGCTGACGGATATACTCGCCCTACGGTGTCCGACAACAGAGTGTCGGCGAGACTTGCGCCGCTCTGCAGCGAGTCTCTGATAGCGAATTTCTCTGAGATTTTTTGCTGAGGTGTGTATTCGCGCTGCAAAACCGTTGCCGGCGATGTGTATGAGCGAGTGCCGTTATCCCGACTCCGTCCCGTGGCGGCGGAGCCGAAAATGAATAGCAGCATACATACACAGCTCAGGGCAATAACAGTGTTTCTCATAATGCGTGCATCAATCCGATTGGTATCTTCAGTTAGTAAACGCTCTGCGGCGCATCGAGGTTTAAACAGTTTTTAACACGCGATGGATTTTCTTATTCCCAACTCGCATAAAAAATTTATTTTAAAGTTTGACACCTCTAAATTACTAAATATCAATGACATTACCAAAAGAATCGGCAACTTTTTCAAGCTG